>JAAUYG010273354.1_pt1 | contig 14987 bp, 16 predicted proteins | sample 7278091 | NCBI WGS metagenome assembly JAAUYG01 (sample SAMN14350201, study PRJNA611818) | marine sediment metagenome | isolation source: surface marine sediment (0.6m) | place: French Polynesia: Moorea | collected 2018-08 | reverse complement strand
GGGTAAGAAAGTCAACAGTGGGGGGCCGCATGTCAGTGGGGGGGGGTAGTAGCACATTTGTGGGGGGATTTACTTATCATTGCTTGATTGATATCTGGGGGAGGGGTGGCATTATGGGGCTAATCTGACCAAACCTTGTGTTGAGGCTGAACCACGGTCTGAGCACTTCAAACATTCGCGTCATCGAATACCGTAAATGAGAACAAAGAGCACATGTCCTGCAAATGACTACAGTCTCAAACATCCGTCGAACATGTAAAAGAAACACCCGGGGAAACTTACATGCCATTCTCGTGTTTTAGCTTTTCTAAAACTTTCTGCCGTGCTCGATTTCTTTCTTCAAGTTCTGCAAAGAAACATTGACGCTCATGTGCCACCTTATGATGACAAGTTTGTCGACGTCAGCGAAAATTTTGGACATCTTTTATCGGAGCTTTCAGAAGACCCGCAACAGTCAAGAGCCTCCCACCAGTTACTGCTGGCGGTCCCACACATGCAAAGGCAGCAGAGGGATCATCAGATGAGGTGGCACGTCAGTTGGAACAAGATCCTTCTCCCTCTCTGAACACAAGCAACCTGAAGGCGAAGGAAACCCAAAGAGACAGAGCCTTGCCGAAAACATACATACGGCCTTCAAGATGCCTCTTTCTTCTTTCGAAGTCTTGATTTTCCGACTGCGCCCCTTGCAACTTTCGGCTCAACTGAAATTGAAAAACGACATTTGTGCAAGTTTAGCCTTGCGCTCAAAACTGTATTTGTGAGTGGTTGGTGGACGTATTCTCCTGAAACACGAAGATTGCCACTCATCGTTTTTGTTCAGAAACAAATGGATTTACGTCAACTACATCTTTGCTTCAAACATGTGCAAAAATCAAACCTCTATCAATTCCCGCTCAACATCCATTTTCTGTTTTTGAAAACTTTCCTTCTCCGAAACAAGCCAGTTTCCGATCTGAATCCTGAACACACACAGATTTCAATTCAAGGCCTTGGTGGACTGATGTTGCCACAAACACAAAGAGAATCTGTGAACATGAGCGGTTCTTTTCCGAACGATTATTCAACAAACCAGCACAAGAAGCATCTCACCTGCTTTGTCTAAGTTCCTCATTGAGTTGTGATTCCCTGTTCAGCTGCAAATTCAGATCTTTTTCCCGCTCCTCTAAGTTTGACTTAGCCTTTTCATGTTGTAAAATGGCCTAAAACAACAAACACACGTAAAATTCGCGAAAGATTTTTTTCAGCAAAGTCAAAAGTGGCTGTTCAGGATGAATTCACCTGTCGAAGTTCGTGCAACACACTGTCACTGGTCGAAACTTTTTCAAAGAGTTTGTCCACTTCCCTGAAAGCCAAAAAAAGAGTTTCTGTTTGGCTGATGTTGTTGTTTCGAGAAAGTGATATGAGTCAAGCGGCAGAAAGAGCTCAACTGTTTCTTCAGAGCGTTCCTCTCTGCTTGATGGTCAGCCTTCAATGTTGTATCAACCTGCAACATGAACAAGTGGTAAGAGATGGTCGCGAGCGCACAGTCGCCTGTTGGAGATACTCTCCACTGCACGGGAATTTCAAAATTGAATCTTTGTAGGTGGGGCAAACGACTGGACTTCCAAGTTTGAAGGGTAGCTTTGTCTCTTTTGGGTCGTTGTGACAAACGTGAAAACACAGACGTCTGGTAATGGCTGCGTTCGAGGCTGAAATTTCAATGTTGTGTGCATGACCTGAGAAAATGGGTGAGTTCCTTACTGTGGCCTTCTGCAATTCCTTTTTCTCACGTCTGGCATCTGTTCGTTCTTGCAGTAAGTCCTCTTTGAGATGCAACATGCCTTCCTCCAATTCAGCAATCTGGATTATTTTTTCAGTCATTAGCTGTGAGGCTTCGGAAATTAAAATTGAATTAACTCACACCACTGTTCAAAATAAAACTTGCCTTCATCCTCGTTTCCCAAAGTTGTTCTCTGGTTTCATTCAGTTGAATCTGCTTGCTGAAAAGAAGTTTATACTTTCAAAAGATCTCTCTTCCCAAGTGCGCAGTGCTGACAGACAAGTGGAAGGGAAGAACTGCTGTCATCTGACCTGGCTTTTTCAGACATCCTTTGATTCAGCTCTCCGACCAGTTCCTCATGTTCTCGCTGGACCTTCTCACGTACAGGACTGCAAAGAAACAAGGTCATGACACAGGTTAGGAACCTCCAATTATGACGGAACGCAACCTTCATAAAATGGCTTGCTGTTTGCACCGTTGTGTGCCAGAAAATTTCTCACCGCAGAGTTTCATTTTCTTTGTTGAACGTATCGCACTTTTCTTCAAACAGAGAAATACTTTTGTTGAGAGAGTCCAGTTCGGTCTGCAATCCACCCAACTCATCCGCGTTTGACTGTCTGGCCGCGTCTGTTGCATCTGGAACAAAAAGGTACGCAACTGACAAACAGAAAAAAGCTGCAGAAAAGAAGAAAATAAAATGCAGAACTGCGTCGATGTCTGCGTACTCTGTATTTCTCTCCTCATCTGTTCCGGCAACAGCTTGAGTTGGTGTCTTAGTTTGCTGGCTTTGATAGTTTCCACTTCCAGCAAGTCATGAAGCTGAGATCGTTCGTCTTCCTGGGAGTAAGAAACGAAATGATGGAATGAAAATACCACATTCAAATACAAGCTTACCCAATTTCTGACTCATCAACCAACATTCTGGCATTCATGTGCCAAAGCAGCTTGTAAACTCAGTCTTCAATTTTTTTTTTCTTTCTTTGGGTGAGTGGTTTGTGACAAAGAACACTCAAGATGAAAAGTCACAATTTGAACACTTGCAGTTCTGAACACAAGGTTGTTGTCATTCAAAGAACAACAGAATACAAACCAACTCATGGAGGGCCTCCACAATGCTGCTAATGTTAGCGACATCTGCTTCTCTGAACCCAAACTCAGCAGATTTCATTCGAGTACCTGAAAAGAGGAAAGTCGGTGAGATTCTTTTTTCGAAAACATGAAAGTCTCAATGGTACGAGTCCGAGATGGTCAAATTTTGCAGGATATTTCGCAGATGAGGAAGTAGCAGAGATATCGCTGCTACCTTAGCTCTGAAAGTGAAGCCCCAAAGTGATGGGTAACATCTGAAAAGTGCAAGCTTTATTGCATACTTGTTGGGGAGATCTTGTTGCAGATTGATATAAGAATAGAATAGAATCTAGATCTACATCAGACCCATGCCAATCTAAAATTTTATGCAATTTCGTGTCATTTTGCATTGTATACTACTATTTCATGAGATACAGATGCACGTGGGAATCACCGTCCTCTCAAGAACAATTCGCAGGTGCTGTGCGCTTTGAAACTTCTATTATCGCCCACAATTCATCTTCGCAAAATCAGTTTCCACACACATTTCAAGATCTATTGAGCTTACCCAGCTCAATAAGATGCTGAACAGCATTCTTGACTCCTAATATCTCACTCTGAATGGAAATTTCTGAGGTGGTTGACATTATTATCGAAAACGTTCAACAGTCTTTCTGTAACCAGGGAAGCCGTAGAAAGAGACTGTAAATTGTATCTGAACCAGAAAACACACGTAGGGGGCAGCACTCAATTTTAGTGAAATCAAAATCTTTTTTATGCCTAAAATATTGCTCTGTTTGTTCCTGTGGCTCATAAATATTCGTGCTAATGCAAACTATTTCTTAAAGTTTTAGTTTTACAGGATATATCAAAATTTCTGAGCGTAGAAACACCACAATACACCAGAGCCTATCTCTGATTTCTGTCACGTACAGCTGCGTTTTAGACGGGACAGGAAATTTTTTCACAGTTTGTGCGGTAGACTTGAGGGTAGGGTGTATTTTGTCATGTTTCTTGAACGACTTTCACTGGTTCCACTTGTTAATAGTGGACTGTATGTTTGTTTGCACAGTGTGATGATTCGTTTTGGTTGTAATGCCGAGCGCGCGGCTGTAAGCTGGGACGACCTTATGCCTTATTTTAGTCCGGAAGACTCCACTTGTGGACATCCCCAACCCGGACCCCCCCCCCCCCCCCGACGGTATCACGTAATGGGGATGGAGCTCGGCCTTTTCGCTGAGTCAGCGTGTTTTTGAGAGGAAGAAACTCCCAACATGTCCCCCCCCCCGCTTGTGATTGACAAAGATTCATTTGTCTCCCCTCCCGACCCATACCAACAAACAGAAGCACAGACATGCCAGTTTCAAATGCCCAAACCGCAATATTTTCAGGGGTCAAGCTGGCCCTGAATCGCATGCAGATGATGGAACATATCCACTTGGCTGGTGAAGATGAAGATGAATTGTACTCCGGATTCAATGACTATGACGCAACCCTGGACACGGATGTAAGTGGACAAAAACAACAATTTCTGGCTTTGGTAGAAGAGCTAAGACAGACCAACAAAATAAAATGTTTTGTGTGATTCCAGGAGCTTCAAAACGACGCAGGTTTCCAGCAGGCGGTCAAAACCAGCCATGGACGGCGTCCACCACCGACTGCAGCGAGGATTGGTACAATGGCAGGAGGTCGTAAGAACGTGATGCCGCCCTCATCAATGGGACGACCCATCACAGGATCCGTGGACGGAGCGGCCAGGCCTATGACGGCCGTGAGAGCGGCTGGATATAGAGGTAAAGAACGACTGGCCCACAGAGTGTTTCTGCTTTTGGTTGGTTCCACGCAAAAGTGAAACAGGAATTCCTGAATTCAAAGTCCAAAGTGAATGGTTGGTCAGGTACATCAGCAAACTTCTTTTTCTGTTGCCAGAAAAAAGTGTGAATTTGTTCACCCTCTTACCAGGTGCATCGTTTGATCCAATGGGCCAAGGCGCAAAAGGACCGGCACCACCCTTGGAACAAAAGAGTGATGACAGGTGGGTACCGGGGATGATTGTTGTCAAGAATTTAGCAGAATCATTTCATTCAACTTCTCCTCTGTGGCGTGCCACTTCCATCTATAAACAATGTATTTTGCAGCCCTGAAGAGAAAATAAAAGCTTTGGAGAAGAAAGTGAATGAGCTTATTGAAGAAAGCTGCTTTGCGAACAGTCGTGGTGAATTGCAGCTGGTGAGTGCTTCCTTTGGTGGTCTTCAGTGTTCAGAAAAAAAAATCAGAATGTTTCAACGCACTGTTTCAAGATATTGGAATGAAAAACAAAATTTCTTCCCATCTTAATTTCTGGTCAATTCAACACTGTAATCGCCCGAAATCCAAAGATCTGATGACTCACACCTGTGCGCTTTTTGGTTGAGCTGCGCGGCAACCAAAATGAATCTTCGGGTGTTCACGAAAACCCTGCACTTGGTACAAACAAAAACCGTGTGATTATATCAATACGTCTGAATGTTAGGCTTTAGAAAAGGCAAAGGATGCGGGTAGAAAAGAAAGAATGCTTGTACGACAACGAGAGCAGCTTTCAACGACTGAGCAAATCAACCTTGACCTGACGTACATCGTAAGTCTCCTGCAAAACAGGCTGGACGCTGCTGCTAAAGATCCAACTTGTTGGATTTCTTTGGCAACAGCGCAGACACTTTCCTCGAAGTTCTGAAAGTCATGATTTGTGTTGAATCAACTTTAGGGTTTGGATAAAGCGAAAGAAGCTGGACGCAAAGAACGGATTCTTGTAAAACAGAGGGAACAAGTGACAAGCGGAGAGCAAGTCAATTTAGATTTGACCTACTCAGTGAGTGCCTGTAAATTGTGTCACTGTACTTCCACTGATTTTCGTGCTGTGGCTCACTTCGAAATTTTGGGGCCTTTTTTGTTTCTGTCCACTCTGAATTTTAACACTTTTTCCCCCTGCAGTGTGTGTCATCCATATGCACATTCTTTTGACTCAAAATTTTGCAAATATTTCTCAGGAATTCTTTCCGTCTTCTGCGTTCTGGTGTCTCGATCACTTTGAAAGTTTGAACATCACTTTCTTTTTGTTTCCTGAATCCGTTGCCATTATCCAGGAACTTTTTTCCAGCGCAAAACAAAGTAAAATAAAGTAAAATTTTGTTGAAACAGATTTGCCTGTCGTTCACTCGTGATGTCAAATTTACTTGTGAAAATCGATTTTGGAAGCGAATATCTTGTCTTCGTTCTCCGTTTAACCAGTTTTGGCCACTGACTTGCAGGTTCTGTTCAACTTGGCAAACCAGTACGCCGCCAATGAGATGTACGCTGAAGCACTGAACACCTACCAGGTCATTGTGAAGAACAAGATGTTCAGCAACGCAGGTGAGACTTTGTTTTTAAGCGCGCCAGTGGGTTATTGCATTCACTGTCCGGCAACAGTGTCTGCACACGTGTACGTGTAAATGCTGTTCTATTACGGGGGGTTATGGAATGACATGGCAGGGGAGACTCAGGAAGGCATGGCAGTCTGGCAAAATTTCCCATTCTTTTAGCCCCCTCCCAACAGAACAACGTATCATTGAAGACTCAGGAAGGCATAGACAATCTAACAAAATATCCCATTCTGTTACCCCCCCCCCCAATAGCAGGGCATATCAGGGGAAATTAAGAAGTCGGGAATTACTCTTCTGTCCCGCTTCCACCAGTTTGGTTGTTATCCGCACGCTTTCAGGCTGTACTTGGTTACACAGCCCTTTGAGACACATGAACGGAACAAAAACTTTCTGGTGTTGCAATTTCTCAAGTTTTATTGCGTCAGGTCGGCTGAAGGTGAACATGGGAAACATCTACTTCAAGCAGAAAAATTACCCCAAAGCCATCAAGTTTTACCGCATGGCGCTGGACCAGGTTCCAAACACTCACAGGAGCATGAGGTATGACCAGCTGATTCAGTCATGCATTCCAAGGTTTTGCAACAGAAATCCGGTGCAGCTCGTTGTGACAGAGCTTCAGGGTTTCAGCATCTCTTCTCTTCCAGGCTGAAAATAATGTCCAACATTGGAATCGTCTTCACAAAGATGGGGCAGTACAATGACGCCATAACGTCGTTTGAGCACATCATGCAGGAGGAGGCAGATTTCAAGACTGGCTTCAATCTCATTTTGTGTTATTTTGCTCTGGGAGATCGAGACAAAATGAAACGAGCGTTTCAGAAGTTGTTGACTGTGGACCTGAAAATAGACGACGAGGAAAAATACACAACCACGACCGTACGTATTTCCACAGCGAATAAAACGAATTTTACTGCGTTTTTTTTAGCAACAATTGTACTTGCAGGCTGAACCAAAGTGCACAATGTTTCGTTTTGTTTTTGTTTTTTTTCTGCAGGACGACAAGCAATCCAACTTGGTTCTTGAAGTTATCAAGAATGATACCCTGAGGAAGATTGAGAGGGAAAAGTGGGTGGCATGTGTTTGGTTTTGATCTGTTTTTGAGGCCAAGATTTTGCAGGAATTTTGTTGCTGGAAATGAACCTTACCTTTGCAGAAAGAGCCAGGCAGAAAGATGCATAAAAACAGCAGCGAAAATAATCTCACCAGCCGTGGAAAACACGTTTGCAGCGGGGTACGATTGGTAAGTGTGTCTCTGCTTGTGACATGTCCTGCCTGTTTTCTAGTTGAACGGTAGCGTGTCGCAGGACAGGAAAAACAAACTGCCTTTATCAACATGTTTCAACTTACTGATCAGGTGCATAAGTGAAGTGAATGGGTTGAAAGATCTGTAAGTACGTGTGGTGAATGCATTTTGCGGTGTCCAACTTTATTTTGTGGCCGTGTTTTCGGGTTCACTGCAAGATTTTCGGAAGGGATGAATGCACAATAAAGAAGAAAGATGAAGAAAATACATTGAACGAAACTACACTAACCTGAAAGAAGGCAGCACTTCGAATGTTGAATAGAAATGCTTGTTGTGAAAATCAACTTTGAAACTAAGCACTTGGCGATTGTCTGTACAATTTTCCAACTGAAATCGCGCACAGGAAGCACGTCAAAAGTCATTGTGATACACGAATTTCTTTTTTATTTCCAATGTGTCACGTATGAATTTGTTCAAATTCTGTTCCTGGAGAGCAAAGTGTGCAGATCAGGGTGGAAGCAACGAGCAATATTCTGTTTCTTTTCCTTCGTCTTTTGTCGCGAATAATGACTGAAAGTTTTTCTGTTTTGAAGGTGCATGGATCAGGTGAAGAGTTCCTCTTATCTGGAACTAGCACACGACCTGGAGATAGACAAAGCCATAGGCTTCCTCAAGAAAAAAGATTTTCAAGAGGTATGGCGTTTTGTTTTGGCATTCTACAGTTGTCGGGATAAGTCTGGAATGGAAATTGGGTCCGAATGCTTCTGAAACTTAGTTTTGTCGTCTTGTCAGGCCATCGAAACTCTGAAGTCATTTGAGAAGAAAGACACGAAGGTGGCGTGCACAGCAGCAACTAATCTGTCGTTTCTTTACTTTCTGGTAAGTGATCTCGGACTCTTTGTTTCTATGAGTTGAATTGTGCTTCCAAGTTTTGACATTTGCTTACAAAAGTGGGTTTATGAACGAAATGTGGCGATGCCATAGACTAAAGTTCTGTTCCTTTTGTTTACTGTCATTTTCATCAGTCAGAAGAGGTACTCTTGTGTTTTCTAAAGGCTTCTCAAAATATTTATTTCGTGTACCGTTTTTATTTTGATTATTTTTTGCGGACAAAAAGATGTAAATATCCCATGTATGATCGTCTTCTTGATGTTGTTTTTCAAGAAACATGTCGCAACAAAAGAGGATAGTGAAAGTTTGTTTTGGAAAAGAATTTTTTGTTTGTGAAAATAAAAAGAACAAAAGTTGTATCGTTTGGCATTTCACCTTGAAAGACAGCGTCAAGACATCTGGATGATCGTACCTTGTACGTTTTTGCTTTACCTTTTCAAACTTTGCCTGACAAAGCCTCGCATGCACTCTGATATTCATGGTCATCTGCACAAAAAAAAAAAAAAGAAAGAAATTGCCGGACACTGTCTGACGCTTGGACAGGGTACAGAAGGAAAAGAACAGAGAGAAAAAGAAAAAAACTTCCAAGGTGAAGTTGGCAGAATTGACGAGTCTCTTCCAGTTTGTAAAGTTGCTTCATTAACCACATTCATGCCTTTCTTTCTTGCATGACATTTCTTGGTGCCGACAGTCTGGAGAGGTACTGAGCTTTTAATTTTTGCTTGTTGTGAACTTGAGTAAGCTAGTCTGAAACTTAGATGTCTTAAGTCTGTTGTCTCCACTTTTCAGCGATCTTCTGAGTGTGTGGCTTTTCAAGCCTGGCGATTATTTGTTGAAGTTGTCGCGTCGTGTGCCCGTGTTTCTACTGCTTCTGCAATGATCAGATGTTTTTAAACTCTAACCTGTGGGATTCGATCTCTCTCATCTCTGATTGCATTGGAAAATGTGCGAATTTGCTTTGTTCGGAACATTGCGAACTGTAGTAAAACTTTTTGCCCTTTTGTGTGTGTGTGTGTGTGCTTTTGCTTTTGCTGAGCACTGGAAGATTATTGTTTTGAGCAAGAGTGTTCTTTTCTGTTTTCTCTTCGGTGTTGATACAAGCGTTATTTGTTCTTCAATGGGTTTCATTCGCATCGGCGTATCATGTGCTCTGCTATTTGCAGGAAAATGAGCAGAGTTTGGCAGATAGATACGCTGACACAGCGCTGCGAGCAGACCGATACAATCCTTCAGGTGCGAGATGCTTCTGTTTCTTGTTCAGCTTAGGTCCAGGATGTTGAAAATGTGCCAATGTTGTAAAAGTAACATTTTGCGTCTTTCAGCGCTGGTGAACAAAGGAAATGTTCTGTACCAAAAGGGCGACTATGAGAAGGCTCGCGAATATTACAGGGAAGCTCTCAACAATGATTCCTCTTGTGTTGAGGGGCTCTACAATCTCGGTAACAAATTGTTTTATCGGCCGCGCGGCCCTAAGGAGTCATGTAGGTGTTGTCATGGTCGTCATTTTCCGTGGCATAGACACCCCCACGTCCAACTGCACTGCCTGCCAGGCCCCCGACACTGCACTGCCCGTGTGCGGCCTGGGAACTGATAAACGCCTTTGTTTTGAAAAAAAAAAATGTGTACAAATCTCAAATTACGTTCTGGGCCAAAAGCGAAACATTCAGTGACCCTGTTGTGTAGGTCTGTCCAACAAGCGGCTGAGACGATACGAGGATGCGCTGGACTCTTTCTACAAGCTGCACGCCATCCTGAGAAACAGCGCGCAGGTTATCTATCAGATAGGCGACATGTATCCTTTGATCCTCGCCACTGAATCCGCACCCAGGAGAGTTACAATTCCGCAGAGAAAAACGACTGTTGCCGGCTCAGAGAAAAATTCCAGAGATGAAACGTCTGCAGTTTGGTGCTCTCGTCCCTGTGTTACCTGACATGATATTGGGTGGGAGCGGGGGCATTGTCACCTTTGGTTTTGCGTAAAATCTGCACGCTGGAATTGTCATGCTCCTTCACTGTATCAGTTACGACAACATGGGGGAATCTGCCCAGGCGACGGAATGGTTTCTGCAGTTGTTGGGGATTGTGCCAACCGACGCCGCGATACTGGAGAGACTGGGCCAAATGTGCGCGGCGGAGGGTGACATGTCTCAGGCTTACCAGTACCACTTTGACGTGAGTTATTGTGTACTCATTGCGATTTGCCTAATGGCTGGGGAAGGGCAGTTCTCTTGTGATTCAAAACTCTCCGTTTTGTGAGTGCTTCACACTTGACATTTGCATTTGTTTTTGTGGTGTGACGAGAATTCTTGTTCTTGTTGTTTCAGTCGTACCGCTACAATCCGTGCAATCTGGCGGTCATCGAGTGGCTGGGGTCTTACTACATAGACTCGCAATTCTGTGAAAAAGCCATTCATTACTTCGAAAGAGCCGCAATCATCCAGTAAGTGGGGTCTTTTGCCTTTTGTGGAAGACCTTGACATACACGGTAACCACAAGCTTGAAGGAAAAGAACAAAGTGGCGTCTCGCACGAAAATTTCTCCGTGAAGCCGCGCGTGCCACCAAAGGCAGCCCTTGTTGTTTCAGGCCATCTCAGATAAAGTGGCATCTCATGGTGGCCAGTTGCCACAGAAGAAGTGGGAACTACCAACAGGCACTGGACACCTACAAACACATACACAAAAAGTTTCCAGACAATATTGAATGTGAGTGGATAGTGTCAAAAAACAACAACAACAACAAATGCTGGATTGGAACTGCTGTTTTCAGCCTCACAAAATGAATTAAATCTTCACAACTTTCGTTTCATTTACTGCGTGCTTGAATCTTGTCATATTCATCGCAGAAATGTTTATCTGTAGGTCTGAGGTTTTTGTCCCGCCTGTGTACAGACCTTGGACTGAAGGAGGCCCAAGATTACGAAAACAAACTAAAGAAAGCGGAGAAAGCTGCCAAGATGCGGGAAGAGGTTTGTTTCAATTCAGCAGTCTTTTGACTTGAGAAAAGACACATTTGAGTTGTATGGAGACTGCATTGACGAATTGTTGCTGATACTTACAGCGCATAAACAGTGGCTCTCGACGAGGCAGCGGACGACACAGGCAAACCAGTGCTGGTAGTCACGGTACGTTTCATTCTCAAACAATTTGTATTCGAATCGAAATCCCCCCTCCCCCGATAAAGAAACAAGTATACGCTGATTCAGTGCAAAGGCCGAGCGCCCTCTGCCGTCACGTCACATGATTACCATCGTGATCATGTGATACTGTCACATGACAATGTGATGCTGGACCCCTCCACACAGCTGACCCCCCTCACAGCTATGGGTCCCCCCGGGGGGTCCCTCACGACGACGTAGACGTGACTCCACAAGACCGTCCCGACTTCGTCGCTCGACCTAAAAATTGTGAGACCTAAACACCTGTGAGAGGTGGCTACACCAATAACAAGTCACGCTTGTGTTTGCTCCGTTTGTGCGAACCTTCATCAAACTGGGTCCCACGTTGCTTTCTTTTGTTCACTGCACGTGTGACCTCCCAACTAACAATTGTTCTTTTCCTGCAGCGAGGGATCGCCCAGGAAGTGATACGAGCTCAGATTCTCGAGGTAAAGATGTCGCATCTTGTGTCTGCCTCGTGCATGCCAGTCGTCTTTCTGCCCGTGTCTGGGGACTCACTTGCTACTGTTCCTCTTTGTGCTCCGTTCGTGCCCAATGTTGTCGTCTCTTGTTGTCTGAACCGTTTGATTGGCCTCAGTGCAAAACACTGGCGTTTCTTGCTCTGAATCTCAAAACCAACTGGGAGATGGCAGTCTATCATCAGCGGATTGACGAATGTGTGGGCCCATGTTTCTGAATTTTTATTATTCTTGTTTCTGACTGTTATCTTCCTTGGCCTTAGTCTTTGTTTTCCCCCAGAACTTGGGTTGTTTGATGTTGTTCTGCCTGGAGAATACGTTTTGTTTTCCATCCTTGCTGCCTGTAAAGTTTGCTAGTTTCTCACTTTTTCACTCACCACTTCTCATTGTAGAAGCACACTTTTGTCATTTCGTCGTGTTTATGATCGGGCAGGAGCTTCTTGTGTGAACAAAACAAAACAGATACAAGCCAGTTCGGTGTTTTGTGTTACAGAAGGGATGAGCCGACAGAGCAGCGGACGAGGTTCTGCGAACCGCCGCACTGTGAATCTCGACGACACGGACGAGCCGTACCAAATGTCCAACAGACAGGAAGTCGGTCAGTATCCGTACCAATTGCAACAAGACGGAAACGCCACTGCGCTGCTCATTCGCTTCCAAAACATACGCATCATTGTCCATTGACCACCACTAAAATTCTGTTCCACAGACACAACGTATTCAGATCCTCTTGGTCCTCAAGCCGAGCGACCAAAAACCGCGGCACGTCGACGCGATATGGAAGACGAATGGGAAAACGAGGAGTTGGGCGACGATCTGCTGCCAGAGTAAACCCGCCCGCGAAAAGAGAACGTACAAAACATTGGCAAGAATTACAGGTTTTACCGTGCACTCGTGAAAGTCCTGACCTGCCACATGCCTGTTCGTGTGCAGGGCTTTTTATGATCACCCGTCACTCACTGTCAGCAAAAATAGTTCAGTTTTCGATTCTGTGATATTGTCAGTAAACGTCTGCTTGCTTTGTTGCTGCCACTCAAAACTACCAGTACGGCGCGTTTTGTTTGTTATTTACTGAACACATTTCCGTCCAATTGTTCTCAAAATAAACGAACAGCATTCAACATCATTTTCCGAGAACTTTCCGTCAATCTGTTTTGTCACCCTCCGTGGGTGCAAAATGTAGTCGAACTTTAGGACGACTGCAGAAAGAACCATCACGTTACGGAGGCTGATTTTGTGTCCTGTTGTTGAGATTGGGAGGCAAAACCGGACAGAGTCGTGTGGTACAAAGGTTCTCCCTTCAAAGTCTGTGAAGTCGACTCCGTAATCTGCAGGAACAAGAACAGCAATCGGTTACCTTCGATGCTAGCTAGATGAGGTGGAAAGAAATCATTCGCATAATTAGTGGGTTTTCTGGGCTGGAAAATCGTGGGTGTTGTTTGGAAGCAATTCCTCGGAACACCAAAAACTGACAGGCAAAACACACCCCGCCCCCTCGGTTCAGTGGCATCGTCCAGATGGGATGCATTGATTGACTTTGTTTTTGAAAATAACATTTTGGTGCGTGCTCTCAACAATAAGCCTTCACCTTTGCAACAATGTAGTCTCCTCTCTTCATGTGTCTCAAAGTTCCACCATTCAAATCGTCTGGTACGGGAATTCGAGGTAAAATAACTTTGGTGGATCCGTCGTTTCTTCCAGCCAGTTGCTCCTCTGATCTTTTACTCGTCTGAAAAAAAAAACATCAAAGGAAATCAACTAACAGCATCAATTTTCCAGCTCTTGGTTTGGCTGCTGCCAGAGCACCCAACTAACGTGACAAGTGTGAAAGCTGCGAGGAGTGACCACGCCCATGAGGACAATGATAACCATGATGCCACAACGGAATTCGTCGCTCTGCTGCAGAATGCGAACTGCACAAATTGGTGGCTTATCTGCATGGTTGTGCCGAACTTTGCTTGACAGACTCCAAGTGGGTCACAACGATCACATTCGCGTCTTGAAACTTACGCCTTCTATCAGGACGATCTGAGTTTGACCAATCTGCGCTCGATTCAGTTTGTCCGCTTCCCTTCTGAAGACGGCCGCAATCTCGTGTTGACGACGAGTCTTCACCTCCTTGGGCACATCGTCTTTCAACTTGTGGAAGGCTTTCGTCTTCTGCAATAACATTCAGGAGTCGCTCTATTGTTGTGGGACAAACCATGTAAAGTGGCACGTTGTCGTCAACATGAACAAGACGTTTTCTGGTTTGGAAGCACGCAAATCATGAACGGTGAGAGGCAGGGTCGAGCTTCGTGCCGTTAAAAAGGTTGTTTTTATTGTCAATGCTCATTTTCTTGTCACTTAAAAGGAAGACGGTCGCACTTAGAGATTCTCATGTACCTCAAAATGTCAACCAGTCACTCTTTATCCTGAAGCCCTCAATGAGCGCGATCGAACCAAAACGTAAAGTTTTGTGATACCTGTCGCATGCTGTAGGGGAAGTAATAGATGAAGTTGTATTTCACTTGTTCCATGAGAGACAGTGTTTGTTGATGATCTTCTTCTGTTTCACCACAAAATCCAGCAATAAAATCACTCGACAGAAAAACACCTGCAGGGAAAGGAATGGAAACAAACACTTTGTTTTCATTCAGATGTTTCTCCTTTTCTTTTCTTGTGGTTTCCGCCTTCGGGAGAAAAACGTACTCGTAAAACTAGAAATGCTTGGTAGCATTCAATTTTTGGGTGAAAATTTTTTTTGAGCACTCAGGATGGCATAAAACATCTAGAAATGCATAAAAAATTGAAAGTGAGAAAATTTTTTTGGAGGTGAAAAAAAATTTTAGATGAAAAAAAATTTTGAAAAAAAAAAAAAAAAAAAAAAAAAAATAAAAAAAAAAAAAATATAATTTAAATTTGTTGAGCTTCCCAAAAAAAAAATATAAACGGGTAGGCGGGGGGGGGGGGGGGTTTGCATGGACAAATTAAAAAAAAGATTTTAGTTTT
>JAAUYG010044229.1_pt1 | contig 14990 bp, 13 predicted proteins | sample 7278091 | NCBI WGS metagenome assembly JAAUYG01 (sample SAMN14350201, study PRJNA611818) | marine sediment metagenome | isolation source: surface marine sediment (0.6m) | place: French Polynesia: Moorea | collected 2018-08 | reverse complement strand
GTAGTAGTAGTAGTAGTAGTAGTAGTAGTAGTAGTAGTAGTAGTAGTAGTAGTAGTAGTAGTAGTAGTACTGAGTAGTAGTAGTAGTAGTAGTAGTAGTAGTAGTAGTAGTAGTAGTAGTAGTAGTAGCAGTAGTAGTAGGAGGAGTACTGAGTAGTAGTAGCAGTAGTAGTAGTAGTAGTAGGAGTAGGAGTACTGAGTAGTAGTAGTAGTAGTAGTAGTAGTAGTAGTAGTAGTAGTAGTAGTAGTAGTAGTAGTAGCAGCAGCAGCAGCAGTACATGTAGCAACAGCAGTCGTAGAAGTACATGTAGTAGATCGAGGTTGCAGTGATGGTAGAAGAAGCATGAGAAGAAGAAGCACACTGGTAGGGGCAGCATCTGCAGCAGAAGTTGGACAACAGGTTAACAACATCTAGTCTACCCCAGTATCTGTATGAATTATCTCACACCTGAATCCCTGTCTCCTCACAGCTGTACCGAGCGGTCCCCTCACCAAGCTGTTCGGATCCAGAGCGGTGTGTCTCTCTGGCGTACTGGTCGCCTGTGTGGGTCTGGCTCTCAGCTCATTTGTCTCCAGCTATTTCGTTTATCTGATTGTCTACGGGGTTATCAAAGGTAAGCCAGGTATAGGCCATACATAGCCTACACTTTTGTTCAAGAGTGGTATGTTTCTCATACATCCTTTTCCTTTACTCCTTCCCGTATACCTTTCTTCACGTCTTCTTGCATCCCTTTTCTTTTTCCTGCACTCCTTTCTGCCTACCTTTTTCTTTATTCCTTCCTGTATCCCCATTCCCTACTCCTTCCAGTATCCCATTTCTTTTACGTCACCCTCCTTCAAGCATCCCTTTTCTTTTTCGACGCTCCTTACCCTATCTCGTTTCTTCACTCCTTCATTTTGCGGTCTTTTCTTCATATGTCAACCTTACCTAGTGATAAAGGACTCCGCCTAGGATGCGGGGGTGGGGGTCCATTCCTGACCACATCACAACACAGACGTTAAAAAGGACTTTCTGTCCGCTATATGATCTTCATTCATCGAACATCGATTTAAATTATAATTCACTACTTTCAACACTTCTCCCCTCCTGTCTCTAATCATCATCATCATCTCAATCTCTCTCGCTCTCGCATCTCTCTTGCTTTTTTTCTGTTTTGCTTCAAACTTTTGCTCAATCTCTTTTACTTCTGTCCCTGTTCTTTTTGCGTCTGTCTCGTTTGCTTCTGTCCCTTTTGCTTCTATTTCCCTGAGTTGTCAATATTTAGGCCAATATTTATTCCCAGTAATTATCCTTCGTAATATATACCGTCACCTGTACTTAAGTTCGGCGCAACAAAAAAGAAAAGAAAAAGAAAAGATATTTTGTACCGTAAATTATTAGTACAAACATCACAGAAACCGGTCTCGATCACGGCGAATCTTGATCGATCAGCAACTGTTTGACTTGTTCTACATGCACACACTGCAGTACATAGTCGTGAAAGGGAATCATAGGCGAAATCCCGTGCAATGAGAAGACGGATTGAGGGGAAGCGCCCAGCTACATGTGGGCAACAGCTGAACCGTACCATGAGAAGGCATGGCGGACTATATATCACTGTCTTAGAAAGTTCTTACCAAAGCACAGATGCAGAACTGCGTTTTCAACATTATTTATTGATACGCTGAAATGCTTTCACCCTAAATTCCATCATGGCTTGACTTAAGATATTACGAAATGTAGCACGCTTCTCCTCAATAGTGTAGAACATAAGCAATTAACTAACAGAACATATATTGTCTCAACCAGTAGGATGAAAACGTTCGCTGGTATCAACATACGTTGTATCTATCTAGCACAAACTGTTATGGAGAGCGACAAAGGTAACAGTAAATTTAATTTTCTATTTATATAAGCCGATTTATCTGATCTCTTGCTATACATTGCAGTCTGTATGTATTTACTGAAAGCGAAACATGCTTTAGCATGTTTATGATAATGCTGTTCCAACCAACCATCCGTTCATGTCAGAGTATGAAAACCTCTCGAAAGTCGTAAAATTTAGATTGCTCAGTTCCAACACCATGCCCCGAATTGATGGCTACTACTTGAAGCACAAAGCAACACATGCATCCTCTGCAAACGTTCTCGTATATAAATGCGGCATATAAATCACGGACGTTCTATATACACATGTACATTTTACCCCTGTTAACACAACTGCTATGCCGGTTCTAATCCCCCCAATGGCTTGGTGGGACGTCTGAGCAACTTTAAAGGGCACATGCTAGTGAGAACTATATTGAATTAAAATAACAGCCACTTATACCTGAGTATATACATGATATATAAAGCAAGTGAAAATGTTTTCAATGTATAAAAATAAAGCTCTGGATTGGATTGTGGGGTTGGGCCATTCGGTCCTCCAGAACTTTTTGTGACGTGCATTGAGCCGGGATATGGCTTGTTGTTCTGGAGTAGTGTTCCTTTAGCGATTTAAACAGAGCGTACCTTTGTTATGATGTTGTCATTGACAAAAGTACCCTATTCTAGGCAAGCCAGTTGCGTATCCAGATAATAGCCCCCACCAATCCGAGTCCCTCTAATCATTCCGGATACTGCTTCAGATCTCAATTAGTTTTCTCAATATAAAAAGGCCAAATCTCACCCAAATCCACCCCTACCCTTTGTTTACCATTGCTATTATGGCTTCCAGCGGTCGGCAATGGCGTCATGCTCATCCCAGGTATGGTCATAGTTCAGCATTACTTCAAAGAGAGGCGAACCCTCGCCGTCGGCATAGCAACCATGGGGAAGAGCCTGGGATCCGTGGCGTTCGGACCAATCCTGCGGGTGCTTATTGACGCTTACGGTTGGAGGGGCGGTACGCTGCTACTGGCGGGGATCGTACTGCAAGGGGCGGTCTTCGCATCTCTAATGCGCCCTCTGGTGGGCGCTCCGAAACACAAACTCACAACGAGACCCGCGAGTACGGCGGGGAAAATATACAATCCACAGGGGCAGGCACCCAAGTCGGAGGACGCCCAAGGGCGTTCAAAGAAATCCCCAAGCAAAAGCAAGGCTACGGTGTTGTGTGTGAGTATTGTCAAACTGTTCGACGTCTCCCTGATGAAGGAAGGACGGTTTCTGCTCTTTCTCTGCGGTCGCTCTCTCAGCATGGCCGGGGGTCAGGTGATGATGACGTATGCAGTGGCACGAGCGGTTTCCATGGATATCGGCAAGTTGGACGCGTCATTCCTCTTGACTGCCATGGGAGGGGCATCCGCCGTCGGGCGCTTCCTGATTGGTGCTATCGCAGACACGAAATGTGCCCCGCCCCTTGTGTTATATTATTCGGCCATCTTCGTAGGTGGAATTCTGGCCTGTCTGTCAACTCTGGCAAGGGAACACCTGTACCAGCATATTATACTGTACGTGTTGTTTGGGCTCACCATGGGTAAGTATGTGAGTTGAGGTTACAACATATTTAAGATATATAAATAAATTGAGAATTAATTCAGTTAAGAACTTAAGAAGTTTTAGTCGTTGAGCAAATCATTCACTAGAACTTGACTAGCACCACAACACTTTAGCCCTCTACAATGCAAAACAAGCACATAATCATTTTCCTTCACAAGCGTTGTGGTCGCTGCTGCACAGACGTAAAAAAAGGTTTACTCGACAGGCTTTTGACTCCGCCTCAGCTTCGGTTTACCCCCAAATGGTTACATACACACCCTGTACACATTACTGTAAGTTGAGTGTAACCCTTCAGAACTTAAAAGCAAGATTTCGCTTTTCTGCGAAATTCTGAGTCGTTTAGCATATCAACCACTGTTTTTCAGTCCATTTACCTCAAAATCGAGACAGATTTTCAACGCAATGACCAATGTAACCTTTTCGGCGATTAAAAGTGCGTGTAGACCCCATTTTCGTTGTCAGAAACAATCCTGCAACAATGTGGATATTTTGCGATCCTCCCATCATTGCAAAATGCGTCTGGGATTGTTTACATGTGATTTACAACATTCTCCCAAATACACAACAACTCCACAATTAGAGTGATTTTGCTGCAGTAATATTAAGTCGGCACGAACCATTTACGACATTTCATTGCAGCTAAGTACATATCATGCACATAGAGATCACGTGACCCTGTTTTTATTTCCCAGGTGCCCACGAGACGCTGTTCCAGGTGATCGCCACTGATCTGTTCGGCCTAGCCAAGCTCCCCAGTGTGCTAGGCTGGTGTATGGGCCTGGCAGGCATCGTCAGTTTCTTCTATATCTTCCTAGTTGGTGAGTACATCTGCTACATTGCCTGTTTGAGTAGCAGCGGATAATTGTGAAGTCTGCACTACTACTACTACTACTACTACTACTACTACTACTACTACTACTACTACTACTACTACTACTACTACTACTACTACTACTACTACTGCTACTTAAAATAACAAAAGACAACATGCATGTACTATCTTCGATTGTATTTACTGCTTTTATATTGTATGTTAATGGACACAAAAAAGAACAGAACTGCACTTTGTATGCTTGGCGTTTTATGCTGATAGTACTCATTGCCCTAATCGTCTCGCAAAAAGGTCCTCATCGAAAGAAGGTGATTTTCAGGCCCATCCTACATACTACATTATAAAATACTACATTATTTTCCAGGGTTGATTTTGGACCTCACAAACAGCTACGTAGTGCCATTTGTGGTGCTAGGTATCGCACAGATGATTGGAGGAGGATGTCAGGCTGGAATTTCGGTTCTCGAGAAACGGCGTATGCGCAAATCAGACGAGCCGCCAAAAGAACTCCCTGCCTAGCCGACGACTGTATTCCTGCTTTGCTAATTGCTTGCCACTGACTGCTCCTCGATTTTAAATTAATACAAACAAGAGTCGTGATAATTACGAAATAGCGTTTATTGATCACAGTGTAGGTTTTGTATCTGATGCACTTTTATAAACGGAGTAACTTGAATAAAAACATCTGTACGATTGTATCAAGGTGGTTGTAGCAGTATTGTTTATGCCAGCACTGAAGATAACAGCAATATCACAGTGGAGCTTGTGTATCACAGCATCTGTAACAGTATCACAGTGCCTGAGTGATATTATCACATCCAAATATTGTTACAAGCATCGCAATGAGCAAGTGTCATTTTGCATGAACTGCAATAGGGAGTATTTCGCACCACAAAGTCGCAACATGAATAGGTGGTTTCATTTGGTATTGAAGAACTTTTCCAGTCAAGGGGTTAAATACGCCTTATTAGGCTCACATTGTGTACTTTTCACAAGAAGTTCACAGGATCTTGGGCGTGTTAAAAGCACCACCCGCAGTCTATTTTATAACAGCTTCCCAAATCCAACGGATTGTGGCGCCATTATTTCAGAGCGGTAAAGCAGTCTACACGATGAAACTTTTCGCAACAACAGGCGAACTAATAAATAATTCCACATTTCAAAGATTAACATTGAAGGCACAGTGACGGGTTTTTTTTCAGCCCTCAAAACAGCAAACTTATACTGAGTAAAATTCATCGAAAACATACTCTCGTCAATCGACACCAACACGTAGATGTGTTATAGAATTGCTTTCTTTGGGGCTTCTGTGCGATTTCAAAACGACGACAAATGAAAAAGGTGACAATGTGTAAGCAGACACTACTGAGTGAGATCTTGTCTGTGAACGATTGTCAGCCATACTTTTGTTTAACTAATAATTCCCGCTTTCTGGTTTACGGACGTGAAGCATTCAAGTCCAGTTTTTGTAAGACATATACTTTCTCAAACATATTCTAGATAGTTCTCGTAAACAAAACCTCCCGCACGCAAAATTTAAACGGCTTTAGCAACGCTACTATTCATAAACATTTACAACATGTAGATACAGGTTCGATTTCGCCACCCCGCCCAACCCCCGCAAACAAAAACAAATGTTTGCAAACAAAAGCACCAGCGATACTTTATCCACTATAGCGATATTGCTTTGTTTACCGCTGAGCACTATTTGGTTGACTTTTTATGAAAGACAATTTGTTTTCCCTAGTACATCTTCGTTCATAAGGATGTTTATGTGAAGCAGTAACCCGTACAACGTTGCAGTAATATCATCCACAACTCCACATGCACGGCGGAACACAACGGCTAAAGCATAACGGTCTACTGGCTGGTCCCAAACTGGCATAGATTACCCTTTGCTACATGAAAATCGTATTTTCACGGAGAAAAAGAGAGGCAGGGAATCAGCCAGACTCGTTCAGGGTCAGACGGGGCGTTCCTCAAGCTGCAGCTCGTTCTTTTCCACTGTGACGTCACATTCGATTTCCTCCTCCCGCTTACTGGTCGCTTTGCCATTCCGGAGAAGACAGAGTATGGAGAGGTGTCCCAGCCCCCCTGTCGCCTGGATCAATCCAGCGACCAGGAAGGGTACGGTGTAGCTGCCGCTGATGTCGAAGAGAAACCCTGAAACGTGTAGTGGTTGAATATTAGATATGTTCCGAAGCAGTACAGCAGCAGCAAGTTTAGTAGCAGCAGCAGCAGCTTATTGGTGTTTTGTAGTAGTAGTAGTAGTAGTAGTAGAGTAGTAGTAGTAGTAGTAGTAGTAGTAGTAGTAGTAGTAGTAGTAGTAGTAGTAGTAGTAGTAGTAGTAGTAGCAACAGCAGTAGCAGAACCAATAAATGTGCTTCATCTAGAACTTTTGCCAAGTGCAAAGCTTCATATGCAAATATGGAATTGTCCTGTCTCTTTCATTTTACCAAAACTGACATGCTACATTTTGAGGAGGAAGAGGAGGAGGAGGAGTGGGAGGAGGAAGAAGAGTACCATGACAACCCAGCTTCTGACCTGTTAGGAAGATGAAGACGAAGGTCATGAGTCCCTGCAGGCCAAACCCCCAGCCCAGGCAGCCTGGCAACCGATTCAAACCGAACAGCTCGGTAGCCACGATAAAGAACAGATTCTCATGGAAACCTGGGGGTGGGGAACAATGGCAAGGCATCAGATCAATAACAGGTCTTTTCGTGCTTCGCTGTGTCATACTTAAAGTAGTTAGATGGGCTAAAGTAATCACTATTGCAGGCTGAAGTAATAATCAGTGTCAATAATTAATATGATGGCGATTCCGGTAATAGTACTACGTGACTACCCCTACGACCTCTGTTGTGGTAGAATTTGATGCATCCATTCCAATAAAAGACTACATGTTTTAAACTGGTTTATCCCAGGGACATGTGTATCGCAAAGCAGAGTATACACCGTGTAAGTCGTGGGGCCAGGTGGCTGACCGTGGGGCCCCAAGAACGTGTAAAGCCCACAGCAAAATCACATTCTAGGACAGTTACAACAGTCAACAACTAAGCCAGAATTACAATATTTGACTTCAGATCAACGGAATAACGACAGGAAAAGATAATATGGCACATCAGTTATCTTAGTTAAGGGTTCAATAACTGTCGGAACGTGGTTTTAAATCTCTAACATTACGCTACCAGACCGCAAAGTGGTGTAATGGACTTAAGGTCAGTTACATGATTTACCTGCTAGCAGTACATGTAGTGCCAATGATGAATAAGATACGTATGGCATCAATGGCTAATAAGTGTTTGAATTATTTCACACAACGATACGTGTATAAGCTCAGTAGTTAATAAGGGTTTCACAAAAAGTGAAGAAACTAAGATACGTGTAGCATCAATGGTTAATTGTTTGAATTGTTTCACGTAGACACTTGTATATTATTTATATATTTTATAGAACAGTTTGGAAACGGTTTTGTTAAACCGCAGTGAGTAATGTGAGAATGTGAGTAATTTCAGTTACCACCCTTCATCGAAAATATTATGACTTAAAGGTGCTATGCAATGTGAAGAATTCAAAGTTGGGTGAATTAACATACAGACTAATAGAATGCATTGCATACGGAACAGATTATTAGAAATTACAGATATGGCTGAATGTATCAGCCGAGGAAGGACTTAGCATCTGTTGTATTTAATTAATGCAGCACACACCTGGCTCTGCAATCTTTACCTAGAGTGAAGCCAAACAGGGCGCAGAGAATCATATGTAGAGGGTAACTGTTTGGTATCACGGTGGTGAGACACAGCAGCCCGCCTCCCAGGATGGTGGAGGCAGCGTATAGGCCCAGCTTGTTCACGTGACGGAATGACGTCACCACACCCAATCCGACCCGACCAATCAGAGTGGAGACTGCGATGCAAGTGATCAGAAACGAGGCTGCTATTTTGGGAAATCCCTGGTGGATTCCCCTTGCCACGGCGTACGTGTATAAAGTTATCTCTCCAGACATGGACAAAGATCGGGCCATTAAATAGACCAAGAACACAGGATCTCTTAATAGTGACACGTGGAAAGATTTCCTAATATTGACAAACAGTTTATGAAGTATACTTTTCTGTTTGATATCGCGTTTCTGAGATCCTGAAGAACAACTCAACCCACTAAGAGACATCTTACTGCCGGATACTAAAGAGCCTTGTTTGATGCCGTTCTGTAATTGAGCTTTCTCGTTATCCAGTAAAAGCCTTTCATTGGCTGACGTTTCCTTCCCATCATGCTTTTCGTGCATTTCTTTTGTATCCCCAATCGTCCGCGATTTCCCATAAGCACTTGTGTCCGACTCCGGAGGTCTCATGCAGGCGACGCAGACGACACTCTGGGTTACCATGGCAGCGAGCCACCCCATGGCCACCCTCCAGCCACAGCTCTGGATCAGCAGACGATGGATGGGTCCAAACATCATGGGGCCCAGACTCCTGCCTGAGGAAGCCAGAGCGACAGCTAGGTCTCGCCTGCGACTGAAGTATTCTTGGACAATGACGTTGTTGGGAACCAAGATCATACCGTGTCCAACAGCTGCAAACGTCAGAGATGCAGTTAGTATCATGTTACAAACATTGAATATTGTCAATATAATATACGTTTAAGTGTACACCGTCACTTATTCTTAAACACATTAGGTAATATTCCATCTTCTACAGCTGCGCTTTGTAATATGCCAGTCTAGTCACGCCTTGTATCAATCCAGCTATATTTTTATGGTGTCCAATAAAATTTATATATCTTCTCTTATCTAAAACAAAACTCTTGCCTCAGGAAAGCTTCAGGTTCGTATTTTGTGGTTGAAATGTTATATTAAAATCTAAGGGAACGCACATAATCTTGGGTGCAAACGAATGCTTGTACCGCCACGTTAATGAGGAATACCCCCAAGGATCGATACTGTGTCCGCTGCTACTTTTAATATATATCAACGGCATTGTTGCTAGAATGACTCACAAGTGATTCATCGATGTTTGCTGACGATACTTCTTTGATATGTAATCTTAACGGTATCACTGTGATTTTCAAACTTTCCATATTTACACATGAAAATGTACCATTGGGTAAAGAACTTTTTCGATCCTGAAGCTATAGAAACTGCAATCCACGACAGATACTAACCCCCAAGAAGGATTCCCAAAAGTTAATAACAAAACGTATGTTTATTGTGCACTCCTTTTTATAGAAGGAGTTCTTTGCCGTCTATACATCGGGTTCCAGTGTTTTCACACAAATCTGTTACAAACATAGTCAGTGACTGTTCCTCCCATAAGCCTGGCGATTGTACCATATCCAAATCATTATCGAATGTCCAAATGCAGCACAGATTCCCTTTGCACCTTTTTCTGGCATGGCTGAAGCTGACACCAGTTCGTCACCCGAAATATATAACCGTGTAGCCGTGTGCATGTATGCGTGGCACGTGAAATCAAAGTGACCATTGAAACATTGATTCATGAACTCGTACGATAAACTTTAAATATCGCCCGATATAAAGGCTGTTTATTGGCCATTTTATTGAGCAACGAAAAAATGCGAGTGTTTAGCAACGTCGCAACCCACAATCCCAGATGACCATGCATACTGTATGACTGTACTAATGCCATGCACATAGGTCCATAACGTAAAGTAAGTGACGATGTTATATGTCATAAATTAAAAATGCAACTTCGCATACAGTACAAGACGAAACATCTATAGAAATCCATTAACGTTGTAATGGCCATAACGTGACTCCGTAGGATCACTTTCAAAGATTTTAGCGTGTTTCAGGTATAGCATCGTTTTATAAGTTTCAGTTCACGTTTACCAACCTTTAACGAGACCAAAGGTAACAGTAAACAGGAAATAGTTGCGGACGAACGCCGAGATAACGAGTCCCAGACTGCTTAACAGAATCCCTGTCATCAATACACGTCTGCAACCAAACAGGGTAGTCAGGGAGCCGGTCGGTATTGCTGGAAAAATAAAGAAGAAAATAAAGCGTCGTTATTATTATTATATACCTAAATAATTTTCCCCTGTACTTTACCATTAGGGGTCAGCGCACAGTTAATGAAATTTTGTTAACTGCATGGTGACCGCACTTTAACCTGACCTAGTTTTCTCCACTCACGGAAGAGTATGATGAAATATCCACCCCAAAGATTTAACATACGTTAGCGGAGAAAGGGTAGACTGTCCCGTTGCTTTTACATAAACAATCCGAGAGTTTTCGACGGTGATACTCTGTCAGAAAACTGCTCTTCCGCTGGGTCTTTTTACAATTTCTTTGTGTAATATATGGCTTAACGCTGCACGATATCGTGTCTAAAATGCAGCAGTGGTCGTCTTCATGAACTCGTTCAATAACCTTTGATTATCGGTGAACAATGCCACAAAATAGTTTATTAACAAGAGAATTAGACAAATTTCACACTACGAAATCTTTGAAGAACAATTGTTTAAGGTATGTACTGCCGTAGCTTGTATCACCACCCACATATTCCTAGTCAGGCGTTATTTATACCAAGATGCAGATTATGAAAAAAAAATAAACCATTATTAAGTGCACATATTTCATGTAGGAAAGATGTAAAGCAGATGAGTTTACATGGAACAATTTACAGTGCACGTAATCTCTTTTTTTTTCACTGTCAGCCCCAGCCGTACCCATCAAGTAAACTATTGCCAGGTCTAGGGATCCAATGATGCTGATCTGAGCTTGTGGCCTCTGGAAATAACCGCTAAGATCTGGCATGTAGACGACGAAACATGTTCGCATGGCGCCAAACATGACGTTCACCACACCAGAGCAGACGACAATCACCCAACCGTAACCGCCCTCGGGCTGAGGCGGCCTGCCCGTCATGTCGTCTGCCTGGCAGAAATCGAAAAAAAAAAATAAACAAACAAAAAAGCATCTATACCGGTTGCATGCCTCTGATTCCTGTTGCTATTATTGGTGATCGTTTTAGTCCATGCCCACGATACCTGCGGCTGCTGCTTTTGCCGTTGCTGATGGCTTTGGTTTTATTTTTGTTGCTGTTGTTGTTGTTGTTATTGTTGTTGTTGTTGTTGTTGTTGTTTGTGTTGTTGTTGCTGATGATGATGATGATGATGATGATGATGATGATTATGATGATGATGAAGATGATGATGATGATGATGATGATGATGATGATGATGATGAAGACGACGATGATGATGAAGAAATTTTCTGTTACGATGTTGCCAATGAAGGTGTGGTAGCACAAGAAGAAAAAGAAGAAGAAGAAGAAGAAGAAGAAGAAGAAGAAGAAGAGAAGAACAAGAACAAGAACAAGAACAAGAACAAGAAGAAGAAGGAAAGAAAGAAAGAAAGAAAGAAAGAAAGAAAGAAAGAAAAAAAGAAAGAAAGAAAGAAAGAAGAAGAGGAGGAGCAAGAGAAGGAGGTGAAGCAAGAGGATTAAAGTTATGTGTGCAGAGATATGAATGCTAAACAACCAAAGCTATTTTGGCACTTTAAAATTCTTTGTGCTATCACAGAATCTTAGAATGGTAATCTGTAAAAGTAGAGCAGCGACGGAGAATTGACCAACGTAACAGTCAATCGTTAACCTTCTCAGGCGTAACGCTAGCTCCTCTGAAGTGAACCGTTTGACAACATGTCACCGCTGTGAAAGAAGGGAATCGATGTCGCAGAACAAGGCACTCCTGGCAACCGTACAGCTCTACATCCCGTCAGTTCTGGCCCTAACAAGCTTCCGTAACTCAGCATTCGACCACTCCGTAAAGGGGAACCACGTTGTGAAGAGCTGTGAACGACAGGACCAAATCCATGTACAGCGGAGCGCCGCCTTAAGCCCTCCCTAGAAATAAACCCATAACCACGAGTTAAGAATGCTTATTGGGCGATCAGAAGTAGAAAAGAGACCACCTCAGAATTAAAGCCACTTTGGCCTCAGCCGTGGGTGGTCTTAACCCCTGGTCTTTGCTGCACTGGTACTGACCCCCCTAATGCATGTAATGATGCCCTACATGAAGGCATAGCATTATCTCGTGCCATCGCAGGGGTGCGTAGACAAAGTCATTTTCTTCAGTTCTGTGTTTTATTAATGAGAATCTGCCTTATATATCATGCAACGGTCCATTCAGTGTTACCTATATATAAATATGACGACTATCGTATGGACCAATAAAATATGGTCCTTCCACACAGGTGGTCTTTATATACAGATTCGCAAAACCATACTAGAAGATAAGCCCAGGGGGATCTGCAAACTGAGGTCATTATAGCCAGGTGGTCTTAGGGCAGGTAGTCTGTGTATATATAGATGCGTATTTCTGAAATCAAATGGTATTATGGCTAGATCATGACTCCACTAAAAGTATATTTTGTCGGCTAAGACAAGTATAGCACGTCTTTAGACCTAACTACGTTTCCTTCAGGTAAGTTTCGACTTGTTCCAGAATAGACGTTATTTTGGTCCTGAAGTAGTCGCGTGATCATTATTTGTCGCGAGTAGTCGCGAGTATTTCGAAAACAAAGCAGAAATACGGCTTCCTGAAATCACTATTCATTCTCAATAATTTACTGTGGACTAAAATAATCCCTTCTCGGGGCAGCAAAAGCGCGTACTCCGAAATACAGTTATTAAAAGCCCAGTATATGCCGATCTAACTTTTTCTGCCATGGGATTAGCCGTTTGGCGTCCATTGGTATGTCGTGGTACCCTGGGTTTCGTGTCTGCCAGCAGAGCTATGGAAGGCAAAAGGCAGTTAAGATATGGCTTGGCAGGACCTAGTGGGCTACGACCAAGTGCTTGAACACAAAGCCCATCACGGTAACCGCTAGGCTGCGGAGACAGAGTATGTTAAGTGGTTGTTCTGGCGGTGTCTACCGGTGACTTCTGGGTTTATGCCCACACCTTTGTCCACCCATTGCTCAGCTTGCGCAAATATACCGCAGGATCCCACGGTATACCGTGGTCCATGACTGTACCGAGAATCAAACCTGCAAAACTTCATTGCCACATTGAGCGGAAAAGTCGGATCGGGTTCAACATATATAATGCTCGGAGATAAAGCTGTGTACACAGAAGGCAAAACTGATATTGCGCATCCGTCATAATGCTTTTGATTGGTGTTCAAATAAGTCTTCAAACGGGATATTTTAGCACATAAATCTACACGCCCCTCGTTCAAATAAACATATTTTGTCATATTCTTCTGTCCCGTTTGAAAAGGTTTGAAAAGTTTGAAATGGTCCAAAAGAAAGCTGCATTTTAAAGGTTTTATTTGAACAGCGTTTTGCTGTTGGGCCTCTATACAGTTTTACCACCAGAGCGGTGCAATATGTCCGAATTATATATGTCCACGGACTACGTAATGCATCAGCAGTTTAAATTGTTGCAGATAATCATTTTATTTTTTTCATTGGCAAAGATTTTAGTTCGCACCATGACAAATGTTTATTGGTACAAAACACCCTTAAAGAAACAACAGTTACAGTAACGGAAAGTGCAATGCACATCATAGTTTTGTGCTACAATAGTTATACCTGGCGCAAAGTACTAAATCTAAATCGTGGACAGCTAAACGGCCAATGGCTTAGTTTCCAACTTACTCCTGGTGTGCTATTGTGTATCCAAAAGCAACCTGGGTGTCAAAGCAAACATTTGCTATAGTCAATACTTACAGTCGGTCACAGCGAGCTGGCCACGGGTGCAGATATGGAGTATGTCCCTTGAACCACAATTGTGACGGCCTATACAATGCCCAGTGACTGGTGACTGCATTTCCTGACTAGTAAGCGTTCCATATATCACCCGTCAAGCAGAACCGTTCAGCGTAAATCTACACGTCGGACAAGCCTGTCTGCTTCACATCCTATTCAAATTGAGGTCATTTGCATATTCATATCGGTAAATAGCATCACATCCAAATAAAAGTGTTTGCATAGGTTTGCACAAGTAATTCTGGCAACAAGGCTGGGAATATTTTCTAACGGTTTATCATCGACGCCTGCTAGTTGCCATACAGCTATGGCCAGCGGGTGTGAAAAATATCCATTCACGCAGCAATACCTGGGAACGCTAAACCCAGTCGGATCGATAGAGCGTTGGTGGGGCTGGCAATGAAAGGGGCACCTTGAGGCACATGATTGGTGCTGCCACGTGCACGAGGATGCCTCATCGATCTGGCCATTGGCCAAACAGACATATACCTGGATACAGACTTCCATGGGGGAGCGGTTTTTGTGGTAGCTAGTACCAACAGAGGCTACAGTGGCTACATAGATTTATTAGACGCTTATTATCAGAAAATAATGTTAATTAAAAAAAAAATAGAGATAACAAATGGAAAATACACAATCTAAAACCCCAGGGTGTAAGTTGTTGACCTTATAAGAAACAAATGTAAGAAAATGTTTAATAATTGATGGTTGTGGTAGGCTTTTTATTGTTGAGGATGGGTTTTGGCAGCTCCAGGGCGAAATTCGTATATTGCACAGGAGGATACTGGTGGATAATCAGGACTAGTCACGCAACCCGGAGAATTCGCCTCTTTATATTTCATTATTATATGATATTGTTATATCAAGGAAACATATAATTAGAGAACCGTGGATGACGAAAGCACTATTTAAATCATCCCGGAAAAAACTTCAACTTTACAAACGCTGGTTGTGGTAAAT
>JAAUYG010203030.1_pt1 | contig 14995 bp, 8 predicted proteins | sample 7278091 | NCBI WGS metagenome assembly JAAUYG01 (sample SAMN14350201, study PRJNA611818) | marine sediment metagenome | isolation source: surface marine sediment (0.6m) | place: French Polynesia: Moorea | collected 2018-08 | reverse complement strand
CTTGAAAGGTCAAAGTCAAGGTCACTGAAATTTCGAAAGCTTATATCGCAGAGTTAGGGCATTACTATTAAACATTAATAGGAAACCCTATATGGGGAGTCCAGTAGCACTCACATTTGACCTTGAGTGACCCTGAAAGGTCAAAGTTAAGGTTTTGAATATGATCTAAAATTGATACGTTATAGTGAGGTACTTTGTGAGAGTTAACCCAGATTTCAATTGATTTAGTCTGCACAAGTGAGTTTTTGATACACTGAGTCTGCAGAAAATTGCCAATGTCATCCCAACTGCAGCTGTCAAGCAGAGCGCCAAGGTCCTTGGACCTCTTGTTTAATTAATAGTGGTACATTTGTGGTAGTGTACTAGTATTTGGCATTAGTTGGCATTGGCATTAGTAATCACGCACAGTCCAACTTGTAAACTTCAGAGCATCCAACTGTCTCACTTATCTTATCACCAGTCTACTGTGTCCATTTTTTCCAGCAGCATAAACATGTTGAACATGTTAAGCATATGCAGATGTATCATATATGTATTATATTTTTATTTTATAGCAATATCATACATACTAGTACATGCAGTAACAATTATTATTTTTCAAACACCAAGTACACACTCAAATTTATCTGTTCTTCAGGCTTTACAAGTGCATCGATGATAGACCACGCTGAGACTTTCCCATGCTATGCCTCCAACACTACGCCAGCGAAGTCGTGGACCTCCAACAGACCATAATTACTCATTCATGGAGGGTTTAGGATATCCCCAGCCCTGTACCACTCCACCCGCGGCTCCCAGCATGGAAGACATTGTGCCAGTAGCAGCAGTCCAGGCTAGCTTGGATATCCCTGCCCCCGGGACATCTCAACCCATGGTCACGGAGGCCATGCCAACTGGGCAGGGTCAGAAAAGGCGGAAACGCAAGCGGAACATGTGCTATGACTTTGGTATTCCACGGAGAAAGAAGCGCCGATATGCTAAGGTGCAACCTACTCATCCTGCTGAAGAGGATAGCTCCAATTTGTCCCACACCATGACTGATGTGACACATGCAGCAGCTGGTGTGACTCACACCGTCACTAGTGCAAATCACACCATCCCTAGTGCTAGTGTGATCCATACCGTAACAGGGTTTCCACTAGACTTGCGAACTAAGAAGGATGTGCCCAGTGACACTGTAGTGCCAAATCCTGATGTTGTGGACAAGAAGAAAATCACTAGAAGGAGCAGATCAGAGAGACCCAGGACATTCATGTGTGGTACGTGCGGAAAAAACATTCAAAACTCCAAAAAGTTCGAGCTTTGTGGGTCTGAGGGTGAGCATCACTCCAATGCAAACAGACGCCATTCGGACCGTCTGGTAATCAAGAACTACAAGTTGCCTTTCGCTGATTTACCAGTGGAATGTAAGCTGAAGATATTTTCCCTGTTGTCACCACAGGAACGCTGTCTTGCGGCCCGAGTTTGTCAGGATTGGCTTTCTCTAGTACGTTCCCCCACACTCTGGTCGCATGTGAACATTAGCGCCGTTGCGGAGGTGTTGTTTCTCCGACTCTATCAGTCTGTACCTGCGAAATGTCGGCAGACGGAGTTCTCGCAACACCTTGTTTACAGTGATTTCAAACACAAGCTGACACTGTTCCTCAACACGATCAGCAGCTTTAAGCCATGCGTGAAACACCTGGTCTTTCATCTCGACATCCAGAACAACGTGGATGGCTACCTCAAACTAATCCTGGATTTTGTGGATGGTTCGCGTTGTTCTGGACTGAAATCCTTAACGTGTGATTGGACGAGGACTCCACAGCGGCCCCCTTTGGACAAATACTGCTGTGTGGCCAACAAGATGAAAACAGTCCTTCGTTATCACATCTTACGTATCGGTGCCTTTCAAAAATTTCTGGAGACACTGGTAAAGAAATGTCACAGTATTCAGGATCTGACTTTGCCATTTGATTGGTCGGCTCGCTCAGTCCTGCTGCTGTGTCGCCTACAAAATTTGCAGTCATTGCGATTGACAAGTTACTTGAATCTCGTGCAGGTGACGCCACCACTAATGGACTTACTGCTCCGGAATTTGCCGCATTTACAACATCTGGAGATGTCAGTCTGCATTCCTTGCTACACCAGCAAAACGCTTTACACATTGCGACACAGCGCCATACGGCATCTGGATCTGTCTGGGTGCAAGGGATTCTTTCTGGATTCAATCGACATACCGTCTTTGGAACAAATCGCGATAACACGGACTCCCTGGCGTGGAGCCCTCATGGACGCAGAGGGTCCCACAATGCCATGCCTCTACAGGCTACTTTGCCAGGGTACTCCAAACCTTGCATCCTTCAACAAGACCCAGCTGCAGAGTTACTGGCTGGATTTCGTGTATGATGAACTGCTGTACATGCTACAGAAGTTTTGCCCTTGCAAAGAACACTGGCAGAACCCAGCACTTGAGTAATTAGTAATTACTAGTGTTGAATTGGGTTAGTACTAATAAGCATGGTGAACAATTTACGGTACTAGTACATGCTTTATGCATATTACATTGTACATGTTGTATAAGTGTTTGTTGTGCATTTCGTTGTGGGCAATAGGCATGCATTCTTCATGTCGATCAATATAAGTATAAGGATCAAGCATTATAGCATGGAAAAGGCTATAAAGCCAGTGTTTGTACCCAGTAACATACATTGTTTGTAACTTACATGTTGTACATGTTGTGTGGGCCATGTGGCCAGTTGCTCATGTTACTACAAACCCCCAAAGAAACAAAATTGAAAGGATTTTCAGTGAAATTACAAATTTCTGAACCATACACAAAGACCCAGATAGTGTAACCTGTACCAGTAATATTAGTATTTATTTGTTATTAGCAGCTAGTGACTTCATATTGAAGTTGAAAGGAGTTATGACATTTTAATTACTAAGCATTTATTGTGTTTATCCTGTTGAGCGCTGTTGAGAAATACACGTATTTGTACATGATACAACTGTGATATATAGAGCATGTACAGATGTTTCAGAACAGAAACCCACTTTGTGTACATCCTGTGTACATCCTGTGTACATTGCACATGTTGTATCTGATAACTGTGCTAGTGCACATTGTGCAATACCAGTTACTAGTTATTTTAACGATCATGTTTAACATATTTAATCATGTTAATAAGTTAATTAATAACTCATGTACACAATGGAAAGTATCACATATATATCAGAGCCACCCAGTCATAAATATGATACAATGAGCAGGTTGCAGGGTTTCTCATCTGTACTCTACATGATAGAGAGCATGTATCATGTGTATTGCACAACGGTATTTTGTTCGTGCTGATACAAGCCTTTAGCGTGTTTATTATACACATACCATTAACATGATTATGTGATTATTGTTTAAGTCCCATGTGCTAGTGTCGTGTGTACATACCAGGCAGGTACTAGTAGTCCTGGTAGTGAACATGGTGAAAAGTGTATTTATCACCAAACGTGCTTAGTGCACCAGAGGGCTGGGTTCTAGAAAAATCTTATGTTTACCATTCAATCACCAATGACTTTTTTTTTTTTTTTAGTGTGGGCATGCAAAGTACAGTGATTGCCAAGGTGATTGCAGTAGTGGTATGGCTCCAGCCTGAATGAAGATGTACAGTGGTCCCCCTCTAATAAGCATAAGGGCAACCCTTCTGCCAAACAATTCTGTCGTTATCATGCTTATTAGAGAGGTGTCTTTTGGTGAGAGGGAGCATTACACATGTTACATACATTCATAATACTTGCTGGCATTGCTGCCAATGATATTTCTCCTTTCTAGAGGGGTGTCATCTCTACAGGGTGCCATTTAAGAGAGGGACCACTATATCTAGATACTGGCGCCTGATACTTATATACTAGTATATTGTACATTTGTAACCATAGAAACCGTTATTTTATGTTGCAGCTGGCTTGCTTCTTTTTCTTTGCTTTTTGCATTGTTTTGGCAGGTGGTGTCTTTCATGTGTATAACATGTAGAATTGTGAAATAATTTAAAATGTTTTTTACATGTTACATGTTCTAGTTTTGCTTTCTGTACTTTCTGTTACTTTGAGTTTATTGTGTCATCATATCTGATGTACAATTGTGTTGGCCCATGGTTATTAGTGCTAGCCATATGAGCCATGGCTTGAACAAGCTACCTATTTCATTTGAACTTAGACCCTGTATAGTGGTCCCCCTCTAATAAGGACAGCCCTTGTGCCAAACAATTCGGTCCTAATTAGTGGACTGGTATCCTTTGGGGAGAGGGCGCATCACATGTATTCATGGCACTTGCTGCTAAGAAATAGTGTCCTTTCTAGAGGGCTATTCTCTCTAGAGAGATAATCATTTAAGCAGGGTTAAGAGAGGGGGCAGTGTATTACATTTGTGTACCTTGAGCATTTGTATAATTTTTGTTCCTACAGAATTTCTTTTGAATCAGAATGTAGTACAGTTATTTATGGTAATATGGCGACTGTTTTTTTTTTTTTTTCACCAATGAGCTGGGCCAACGATGCATGATAATGGTTTATCATGCCAGCCATGTTATCATCAAGATCATGATAAAAAGAATTGTAAGTAATTGAAAAAGTTGTATACCTGTATGTCATGTATATTGTATCATACAGTGTAATGATGAGTGATGAGTATGTTCAGTGTATTTAAGGAAAATGGGATATTTGAATTTTGGTGTAATAGTATGTGTAAATATGCCGCATGTACATTTACTGTAGTATACAAGTGCGGTTGTTTGTCCTGCTTCTTCACAAATTTACCATGTACTTGTTTGTACCGGGATAATACTGTAAATTCAGTAATGTTTGTGAGAGATTTTTTGGCGAAATTCGCAACCATCTTTAAATCGCAAGAATAAATACCCGCAAACATAATTCATGTACCTGGATAATTAACAAGACCTAAGCTAACCGCAATTAATCCCCGCAAACATGGTGTTGTCTCAAAAAGGCAAACATTAACATGATTAATGCCCGCGAACATTGATGAATTTACAGTAAGCATGGTACATGTGGTAAGTGTGATAAACAGGGGTGATAAGTGTGAAGATTTGCTGTTAACATGGTTAACCTGTTAAACCGCTTGATTGAGCTGTGGGTGCTGCTCGTGCTGTTTTGGTGTGCAGAATGCTTGGATTAATACACATGTTATAGCATGTATAATACAGATGCTATTAAAATACTAGTAACTGCTTGTATGATACATATGATCATGATGTCTAGTATCATGATACATTTTCATGTTTGTCAGTGTTGTTATGTAGTTTTCCAGTTGCTGTTTTCTCTCTCAGTATGGTTCTGTATAAGCATCTTGCTTTTATGGAAAATTGTACGTGTATATAATTTATTCTTTTTCCTGTTTTGATATGTTGCAAAGCACAAATTTGTGTTTATTTATTTTGTTCTGAGCACATGGTCTCATCTTGTGTTGTACATGTATAAAACATGTTAAAGCAGATGTTAAAACAAATTGACCCCTGGTATGTTTAATACATTAGTACACATGATACATATGATACATGTATGTCCAGTGTTCGTGCCATTTAGGGCTCCACATGGGTAGAAAATGAAGTGCGACACGGACACTTTAAAAGTCGTAGAAATCCAACGTGGGATTTTATAAAATCTGTAGAAAGTGACGTCAAGGTCTTATAGAAAGTGACATGGCGACATAGGAAAAAAATAAATAAAAAGTGACGTGCGACATAGCATAAATTATTTGGACCCATGTGGAGCCCTCAAAATGCATTGGACATGTTGGAGATGCGTGTATTAGTATCCTGTGCCACAGCTACTAGTGGCATTGTTTAGAAATGTAAACCAGCTTTCTGCTGGGAGCAGTCCTCAGAAAAGTCATCAAGCATCAAGCTTTTGTTTCGTAATCAATGTCTTTTTTGCATATTTAAGTTCACTCTTGGACTTTCTGTAAACTGACCACTTACCATTTGTACATGTACATGTAGCCAAGGTATTGCGACCATCTATACATGTACATCTACCATGATGTGTACGTACACATTACACAAAACGCCCTTATTTTCGTGCACAGGATTCTTTGCTAATATTGAATACCCGCCTTAAACAAGGAGCTCCAGCCCCCATATCGTCCTGCATATTTCTTTGCATGCAGTAATTGGCATAGGACACTAGAAAAAAAATGTTCCCACATGTATGTTTAATTATATCCAACGGTCTTCTGCTTGCAGAGGCTAGTAAATGCTATTTTACATCAGTCTGTGCTTTCTTGATGATAACTTACATCTGTGTATGCATGCACACTTTACGACAGGATGATCCCTGCCCACATAAAGTGAAGCCGTTCCAGGCATCAAACGTCCTGGTATGCCAATTCAGCAGTGTTACATTCACGACCACAGGGGTGTTTCGTGAAAACTGTACTGTAGCTTATCATGTGCACAATCGCAATGTACAGATTGGACAGAAGAACATGTAGCTTTCAAGATGAAAGGGAATTGCTGAATTTCTGGTAAAATAAAAAACTGCTAGTGAGCGTGTACATGCATGGTGAATATAAGTACATGTGGAAGCTCTATGCCTTGTAAACCAGTCTGTTAGGACTGGTGTCTGGATGGACATGGTAAGGGCTCCACATGGGTAAAATACGAAGTGCGACACGGCCACTTTAAAAGTAGCAGAAATCCGACGTGGCCTTTTTTTTTTTAAACTATAAGTGACGTTAAGGTCCTATAAAAAGTGACATTGGGACATAAGAAAAAAATAAAAAGTGAGGTGTGACATAGCATAAATTATTTGGACCCATGTGGAGCCCTGTGGTACTGCTTCAGATTTGCATGGTCATTGTCTGGGCTCCAGAATATCTAGCTGCGTTTATCCCAATATGTAGGCTGCAAAAATGTATGTGGCATTGTACAGAGGCAGGCAGACAGTGCATGCACGGGCACCTTTGTGATAGTTACTCAGAATGTATTGTTCAAGCATTGTACTTGTCAGATGAAAAAACTGAAAAAAATATTAATAAAAGAATACTTTGGGATATTTCTTGTGGTTTGAGTCTTTGCTTCTGACAGCCATGAACAACAAATCTGGGGCTACAGAATATCCGATAGATGGTCATCATCCGTTATATCTTCTATCTGTGGGTAGCCGCTTTGTTGTGATATATGTACCTGTGCATGAATTGCTATTTAAGTCACCACCCACCAGTAAAGGAGTTTTAATGTACATGGATGTGTAGTGTCTCCCATTAAAAAAATTAGACGAGCTGTAGTTTTGATCGGGCCGCATTTTTCTGCCTGGAATTAACACTCTTTTCCATGTCCAAGTTCAGTTTTGGATTTACAACAAAGCCACTGGTGTCTTCTGAATGTCTTTTAAAATGTTAAAGGGGACAAAATGCCAGCACAGACAAAAGCCACATGTAGAATAAGCGTTTATTTTAAAGCACACAAGAATATTTCATAGAACATGTATGAGAAAGGCATTTTGGTAAAAGTAAAATTTGTCTGCGTGGACCTTAAATGGCCGGTACATGACTGGATTTGTCCCATCTGCCTTTGTGTCTACCTACATGAATGTATTACACATGCCTGAACAGTAACCATATGGCACTTGTCTGGTGTGAATACCGGCTCCGCTACATTTTGTAAGTGTAAATACATGTAGTAACGGTACACATGTACATGTAGATATTTGGGTCCAGTTTCTGAAGAAATCTTAAGCCTAGAAATGAACATGTATATATATAATTTTGAATTTTTCTCTTAAAAGCCGATCCCTTAGTAACTTATAATTCCGCATATACATGTAGCACTTGTATACATGTAACGTACATGTACATACTCAAGTTCTTATGAACTTCGCACTTTTTCGCAGTTCCATGAGTTACATGTACGGGTACAGTTTATGGTACCTTGAGGATACATGTATATATATATGCAAGATGTCACCCAAAATACTTCACTAATAATATGTCATGTCTATTTAAACATAATAATAATTACTGTTCTACACTGCTCATCATAAACAAGCAACAAACGTAGATTTCGCTATCTGATGATGTAATATACAGTCACATAAAATGTATATACATGTATACCGGTATAACAGATCAGGCATGCATCTTCATGCACTGCACATTTTTAACTAGACTAAAAGATTCGATCTCACCAAGACTTAATAAAGGAGCAGGGTCAGGTAAAATCACTCCGCATCATGTCATTATTACATGTACAAAGTACATGTACTATCTGTATTCTGTATCATTATTTTTGTGATTTAGCAATTAACTATGAATCATCTCAATCTAATAGTAATAATTATCTGTGTATATAAATATAACAAATATTCTCTATCCCTGAAGTAGGCCAGGCTGAGTGATGGCCAAAAGCTTGGGAACAGCTACAATATGCAGTCTCAGCTATGGTAAAATTCCATGATAACAAATCTTATCTACATGTACATTTTAACATATAAAGCAACTAAAACTGTCACCGTGGCACATGTTGTAGCAGGGATAATATAACAAGGAGTGGTGACATTTTAAGTATAACAAGAACAATAAGTATTAATAATTAAAAAGATTACCATAATTAAGGATTAACATACATGAAAGCCTACACAGCACAACGTACAAATGTGTACTAATCTATAAATATATATATTTTTCAGCAGTTACCTGGGAGAACAGTCATTTCAAACACTTTAATGTTTATAACCTTGGCTTAACAAAATATAATGGTGCTTTTCATGATCTCTTTCATCATTTGCATGTACACGTACACCATGTGCATGCATAGAAAACTTGACAGTATTATAGAATGATCTCGAGTACATGTATATATGTCAGTAATAATAAGCGATGAGTTCTCAACTTGTTCAAGATCATGGAACCTGTACCATGCATTTGCTACACAATATAAGTACATTATGATATAAAGCACTGGCAATATGCACATGTGCTACTTAAAAGTGACATTATGCAGTTTGTATCATCCATCATACATGTATTTACATGTACATGCGTGATCAAACTAAAATGTAATACTTCGGTTTAGGAATAAAGTCTATACCGGTATGTATAAGTGTTACACCTGTTTTGTCCAAACCTGTAAATCGTAAAACTCAGTAAACTGCAAAACTTCAGAATTTTCAATGAGATTTTCACGGTTCAATGTTACCATTTAAATGCACATGTATACAAATTATATACACAGAATATGCATGTACATTGTGTGTATCATGTGTACATGTGTATTGAGATATGCAAGTAGTCGGTATACTTTCTTGGCTTTTCAAAATAATAACCTTAACATGCTACCACATACATTTACATGTACATGTACTGACACAAAAATTATGGCACCTTTGTGAGAAGCAATTCTTGAACATGGTTTTAAAACAATTAGGGAAACCCTGTCTAAAAACCCTAAATACATGTTATTTGTGATTTAACAAAGTAACATTCCATGCACCTTATATTTCTCACTAGAAGACTGATCTGTGTTTTTGTTTTCTGCCTGTATTAATTAACCTCATCAGTTCAGTCTCACTTTTACAACAATTGCTTTGTTCAACTTTAAGCTGCTACAATACTTTAATACTGTTACACATATACATTGTCAAACTTGTATCAGCCTTCTTGTGTGCAAAGAACATACAAAATATACATATACATGGATGAATGCAGTCATTATAATTATAATATAATTATTGAAAAAATTAAAGGGCAAGCACTGGTTGAAAAGTTTGTAACTATTCATGTTCAAAAACAACTTACTTCCAAATAAATATTTTATGACACAAATATACATGTACCGGTACACACATACTACATGTACATGTGCACTTCAGCAAATTTTTACACAGCTACATGTATGATGAAAACATATGGAAAGAACCATGCATGCTTTAGCATTAATTTAAAATTAGGCGCAGTGAGATACAAATGTACAAGGTATACTACATGTACTAGTCATCATTATGATTACAAATGTCATGTGCAGTCACAAGTTAACATTATTACATGTAGCTTCAGTATTATCAACCTTGATCATTTTACTATATAAGTTATGGGAACTACAAGTTATGTTATATTAAGAATCATTTGTACATCTACATGTACACTTTAACCGATTCTTGGTGACAGAAATCCGCTTGACAATTTCACACATGAATATAATTACATCATGTACATTACATGCAATGAACCTGTACACATGTGTGATGCATGTGATATGCATCTTGTGAACTCACAATACGAATATTTACCATTGATGGTACGTAATACGTACACAGTGTAATACATGTACATGTAGTAATATACATAGTAGTCTAGCTAGTATAGTCATGCTCTGGTAGGGTCACTCCCCTCCTGCTAAACATTGATTCTATCCATATATATAAAGAGGTGCCCTTTGGTGTATCAAATATTAAGGGTATTGTCACATGCATTTGCTCATGTTGCTGCCAAGATTTGTGCTATTCCATGATAAGGTACGTGCCTTAAGAGCATGCAGAGAGCATCCATTACTTACAGAGGGATCCCTATATTTGATGTACAGGTACATGTAGTCCACTGAACATTGCATCTATAACAATGGATACCACCGGTACTGGTATTAAAGTCCGCCTACATCCTGACTCGATATATACATGTATATACATTGTATCATGGTCGTATAACTTAAATTCATCATGTTCATCTGCCTTAAATTATTACATGCAAGCCCTCAAAGTATGTAATGTTTAAGTACATAATTATGTAACAAACTGGTTGTTCATATCATGTACACATATATTTCATATTTTTATTCGCATGTACTTACACATACATGTACTTATGGAGCATGTAACGGGCTCACAGGCAGCTGTCCTGATCAGTAACTACATGTAACATAATTACTACTACTACTACTACTACTTCTACTACTACTACTGCTACTACTGCTACAAAAACCTTCACAAAACTACATACTGCATGTACATTTGTACATATAAGCATAACTATACCATACAATGTACATTGGTATATCCACATGTGCACAACTCAAATCACTGCTTTGACAATATGTTTACCGGGTATGAATTTTACAACTCCTACATGTACATGTACATATATTTGACATACATTGTATAGTTGATGTACATCAACTATACAATATAAAATATACAGATATACTTTTAAATACCAAACTACATGTACAACCTAGTTTTGACCCTTCACAAAATTGTGCACTTCGCAAACCAAGATTTAATCGTCACTGATGCGTCTGATTTCCCAGATACACTGCTGGCCATTTTCTTCAGCTTGTTCTTTATTTTATTCTTCACAGAATTGGTAAGCTTCTCAAAGTCTTGATACTTTGTACGTACATACTCAACAATGATTTCCTGCAGTTCTTGTTCGTTTTCCTGGAAGTACCTTTTGGCTTCTGGGGACAGTGACTCTATCAGTGGATTGAGGGCATCACGATAGCGGGCAGATAGCTTGTTCTTCGAAAACAGAGTCTTTTGTTCCTCAAAGTACTCCCCATCACTGTTATACAGCTCGGCGTCTCCCAATGCCTGTTCTAGTTTCTCTCCCAAGGCTGAGTAGAGTTCTTCTATAAATTTCTTGCTCCGCGGTTCTGGACTTTTGTCGATCTTCTTCTTTTTCTTCTCTTGTATCTTTTGCTGCCGTTTGAGTCTGAGCGCCTGGGCCTCTTGGAACACTTCGTCTGTGTACGGCGTGTATTCCGTCATTTCCAGCAGCATGCCGAGCAGGGAAATTATATTTTTCCTCTGCTTGGACTTGATGTAAGCCACTTCCGTTGCATTTTCTACTGCTGTGGTTCGACCTTCAACCTCTTTTGTAAGAAAATAGTGTAGTGGCGTGTCGGTGCTCTGTCCTTCTATGTAATTGGAGAGGTCGATCTTCTTCAGGACTGTTTCCGCATGCGTGAAAACCACGAGCGTACGCAACAGCACTTCCTCACCAAATAGCTCCTGAAAGAAAATAAGGAACACAAAAAAAAAAAGGTTATAAAATATTGTACAATTGAATACAAACATCATGAATGCTCTTTTTCAGTACCACACGCATGCACCAGCCAGGCATGCAAGTACATGTATAATGGCATGGCAACACCAGTGTGTGTTTTCATACAGCTTGCATTGTACTTGCAGCTGCAATGTAAGTCCTTGCCCCATACAAGTTTGCTGAATTTATGGCCCCACACCACCCCCTATCCATGTCAAAATAAAGGCCTCCCGGTATGGCCACATCTGGGAGCTACATGTACATGCAGTTACATACATGTACATGGTTAAGTTGAACATGAACAATGTCTGACAATTAAGATAACAGTAAGTATCACTGATCATAATGCACCATCAATAAGTGATACATGTACTGCCAGTATTATACTTACTACACTCGGCTACTTTGTACATGACTGCATGTTTCTGCAATTTACGACCACTATTTCCCTTATATTATTTATTCATAAAGTGACACTTCAACATGTTCAAACATGCGAAAAGCTTTTGGAGATTAGCATTATAGTTGAATATGATGGATTATACATCAACTGACTGTATATACTGTATAGTTTAACAGTTCATTGTAACACTATCCGATGAAAAATATCAGATACTTTTACAACATGTACAATGAATAGACCCGGCTCGCTAATACTGTGTATATAGCATGCACACATGATATACACTGTACACTTTTTGTGTCCAGCTCGATGTTAGTGATAGGTGTACATGTAGTTCACAACATGAAAACCCTTCTTTGTACATGTGCATGCCTATACATGAATACATACACGTAACAATGATAACAATGAGAAATAAACATCTAGTATTTATTTCTACCTCACCTTGACTTCACGAACAGCATCCTGATCTTCGTTAGTGAACCTGTGATTGGACACGTTCATTATGTACAGGAATGCATGGATACCATCTGGAAATATCTCAACAACTCGGACGAGCTCCTTGGCTACCTCGTCCAAGGATTTAGTGGTGTCAAAAAGCCCAGGAGTATCCAGAACACGGATGACCTTGTCCTTGTATCTGAGGCTGTGAACCTGGTTCTCTTGGGTGACGGAAGTCCCTCGGAATGATGTGGCAAATTTCTGCTCCCCAAACAGAGTATTTGCAGTTGAGCTCTTTCCGACTCCCGTCTTCCCCACCAGAATAATTCGCGTTTCATCTGGCAGATGTGCAGATGTTACTGGTCCCAGACTGATCTGCTTGTTGATGCAGTTCTGGATGAAACGGTCATGGCGATTCTTGAAGCGTTGTGCCTTTTCTTGCCATTTGGTCTCCGATAAGTTCTCCCTCTCGCATTCATCCCAGTCATCGTCAGTAAAAAAATCCTTGAGGGTGTAACCCTGGTGACAGAAAAAAAGATTAAAATTTAGAAAAGTACATGTAGGTGTACTAGTAATTAATTTTCCTCCAACGACCAAACATTTCAGATGACAGAAGTATATGTTATGTATATCACTGTATATTGCACAATCATAATGTTACTCTTAATTCAATCTTCTAAATAATAGACTAATATGTGGATTAATCATTCGTTAATGGCGCCAATATACACATATACAATGTATATTAGTTTCCATCAAATGATTGAAATTGGGCAATATACAGTAAAATTTGCATACAAATTAAGACTACTCTGGGGACCACTCTGGGGATTTGAATGTGGTCTTTATATAAGCAGGTGGTCTTTATACACAGGTGGTCTTTAGAGCAAGTTTAATGACTTTATTGGGCAGATACATGTACATGTATTACTTGGAAATAATGGTGGATGTCTAAAACACATGTAGCTCATGTAGCTCATCATGCTCATGTACATGTAGCTATCACATGTGTACACATATAAATGAACAATGCACATAAACAGTATTATTTAACATGTTTAAAGCAGGTACGTTTATCTGTGAGAACACAAATTGAGCTGGTGCACACTTACATTTTCCTCATCACAGAAGACTGTAATTGTTCCACCTGAAAACACCAGATTAGGGTGTTTGGCCTTCCAGGAACCTGAAAAAATGTTATTGTACCATATATGATACAGTATACATGTACATATGTATGTGGTCCCTCTTTTAACATGTAAGGGACACTTTAAAGAGAGAGTTGCTGTCTCTAGAGCATAACAAGATGACACATACATATACATGTACTATCTTGCCAACAAGGACTGTGAATGCATTTGATTTAGTAGTTCGATTTCCGGGTTCGATTTTGGTAGTTCTTTTGGTGTGGTTATATGTATTCACTTGTCAAAATAGACTGTCAGTACATCGCCAGCAGTCAACTAATTTCCTAGCAGTCCACTGCAATTAACACTGACATGTACAATAGGACTGCCTAAGCTATGTAGCCTATGAACCTTGATCTTGCTTTGAATACAACAGTCCTTTTCCCATCAGCCACTCTCAAACTGAGGCCACTTTGTTATGTGGCCAAGATACAGTACGCTTGTCACTAATACTATGAATGCTTTTACTTCCTCTCAATAAAAGGCCACTAATATGGACAAAATTACTTGGTGAAAAGGTGGTCTTATTCGAGGAGGACTATGATAGCTTGAAAATGAATTATTTTTACATGGTACATGTACATGATGTAAATATGTTTCCACTTACATATAGCACAGGATTTCAATGGGAAGGGATCTTTCTTGATGCACTTAAGGTTGGCCAATCTCTCAAGGTCATCCTCACATAACCTTTGACCTTTGACCCGACCTGCTTGGACCACTAGTAGATCCTCCCTGTGCCACACTGAACGGTCCGCTGACCAGTACCAACATTGCTCGGTCCGGCAATAGGTAAAACTCACTGTTAAGCTGACGGGCTCTGAAAACGATACAAGAAGCCCAGGGGCTTGGCGCTCTGCTTGACAAGATGGAAGACAATGACCACATAAACTGGATAACACAGAGATCTAGATGTATCGTTCACTCTAAAAACTGCCG
>JAAUYG010085767.1_pt1 | contig 14996 bp, 7 predicted proteins | sample 7278091 | NCBI WGS metagenome assembly JAAUYG01 (sample SAMN14350201, study PRJNA611818) | marine sediment metagenome | isolation source: surface marine sediment (0.6m) | place: French Polynesia: Moorea | collected 2018-08 | reverse complement strand
GTCAAGCCACCGATTCAATTCCGCCACAGGTGAGCAGAAAGGAATCACTCAGACCATTTATACTGACTCCGAGACGCCCAGACGGATGCCTAACTCATTAATGCCAAGCGCCAAGTGCCAAGCTGAGAAGCACAAACCTCCCATTTTTTACGTCTTTGGTGTGACGCGGTCGGGGATCGAACCCCAGCCTCCCGCACCCCGAGCGGACGCTCTAACCACTGTGCTACGCGGGGGCGGTTGTGGTCTTAAGGTGGAGTTCCCCTATAACTTGCGACTAGGTCATGTGTGTGTGTGGGGGGTGGAATATCACTTACTGGAGGTGTACTTGAGTAGGCTGTCTATGAGCAAGGGATACTTGGTGAGACGGTGAACCGAGGTTGGGATGAGGTCCTTCAGTTCCAGACGTCGACACAGAGGGTTACTGGTGGCCTCCTGGAGCAGGTAAAAGGCAAACGAAAGGTAGGACTGATGCAGACGTGGAATATACATTGGTAAAATTTATATCACATTACACAGTACATGGTCTATGTTGTCTGTTCATATATTGAGGACGACTGTGCATACTGAGGGGAAGTCATAATGCAATCCATAGCATGCCTTGCATTTTAGCATGCCTACAGCATTCACCTACATGGCTGCATTATGATGCATTCTGACCTGGCAGGCGAGTCCTTCAAAACTGCTTACAGGTTTACACTTTTAAGCTTACATTTAATCCTAATACGTAACATAAAGAGCAGAAAAGATTTGCAACATTTAGCTACATGTATGCATGATACATTTCCCAGCAACAACAAACCTGCATGTAGGCATGGAATTTTGCGTCTTTGCGAATTCGATTTCTCAAGGCGTCCAGCGCCTGTGACTGATTCCTACAGAAGATCGCGGACGCTTCCCGAAATGTCTGTCCGTTGTCTCCACCAAACTGAAAACGGCAGCAGCGAGACACTAAAGGCAGTGCAATACAATTTCACACAGGTAATGCAGGGTTGGGCAAATAATTAGATACTACAGTGGTCCCTCTCTTAGTGGCCACTCTCAACAGAGGCTACCTCCCCGATGTGGCCAAAACTTTTAGCCGCAGCTACTGTGAATGCATATATTTCTCCCTCTCAGAAAAATTGAGCTCCCTAACATGGCCACAATAGGGAGTATTTTAAACCCCTTGGCGGGGAAATTTTCCGAAGACACCCAAAAGAAGGGTAAAGGCAAGAAAACAGGGGCATCTCAAGATTGGTGTAGCTTTTATTTGTCGCAATATGATTGGCTAAAGGGTAGTCAAATGACCAAGGTAGTTTGGCTTCCGAATGAAACCGATTGTTCATACTGCGAATTTGTGGCGCCAAATACTCCCTATTTCTCGGCAAACAGGGTGGCCTTATTAGAGGGGAACTAATGTACAACTGAAGATTGGGTGGGCACATTGTACTTTGGGTACTACATGTATAACTGAAATTTAGGTACTTAAGATGCTGTAACTGATATTTGGGCAGATATTTACATACTGCAACATATGCTTTGGCCAGATACTTAGATACTACAACTGCAATATGACCAGATGCTTAGATACCGCAACTGAAGTTTGGGTTAACTTTAATACCAAATTCAACTTGAGATCAGAATTTTTACTAAAAGCTAATGTTTCAAAAGCCCCACACTTACACTGCTGATGAGCATGTCGGCTATGTTACTAACAACCGTCTCTTTCTTTTTCCGTTCCTTGAAAGATTTGTTGAGTTTATCTGGAAAAGTAATCAAACAGTTAACTTGTGTGAACTGAAACTGATAAAACTTAAGCATAAAGTATATTGAAGCATTTATGTCATCTTTTGAAATAGTGTCTTGTATGACGTAATGAAATGATCCACTTTACGCCTTTTTTTCTGAATAGTCAGTAGTTGCCCAAAGTGGGCCAAGCACCATGCATGTTATAGATAACAGAACCTCAGATTTGAACTTACCACCTGCAAAGTTGAAGAAAATTGGATTTGAAGCCGAATTATCTATTTTTGTAATGTCATTTCATGCAGCATATTACCTAATAAATACAGCTTCAAGCAATAAAGTCCTGTAATTAAATCTGACTTGAAAGACTACTGCAGTGACAGACCTCTCGTCAAAGCCGAAGGTCCTACATTTCAGTGAAATTAAACCTGTCAGCAACGACCACCTGTCTTGAAACGCCATATTTTTATGACTTTCAAGACAGGTTCTACTCTGTTACATGAATTGTGTGAATTCTATCGTATTAAATTTGCTGTAGCCTTTCCCAATCCTGTATGCCCACTTACCATGAACACTAATCAAGTCTGGCAGGTTGGGGAAGAGTAAATTCACAAACTCGTTGGGGACGGAGGGTTCACTAAGCAAGGGCTCGCGGAAGAGCTTCAGCATTATCTTCAGGTTTCGTACGTGAGCCTTCTCAGTGTAGAACAGTTCTGCAAGGAATCAGAAAGGTAGCTAGTTCACCATAATGACACGCATACAGCAGAACCCTAGTATCAAGAGACCCCGATCCCTGGGCTAGAGCTACCTATTACCCACATACGCAATGATAAAAGAATTCCCATGTGACTAAAAGAATCGGATTGCTTTTACCTACACCCTTTAACTTTTACCTCGTACACTGTATGTAGTGCACATGAATCAATGCTACACATGTAAATGTGATAGTTGTCATATAAGTTATTAGGATGGTTAACAGAAACTTAAATCGAGTAATTGCACGTGTCAATTTAGAATTTTTGGCTCCATATTTAATGCTGTTGATGCCTTTCACAAACATGTTTTGTGGCTCAAGAAACTTATTGGTAGCTAAAATAAAAGATATCTTTTAGCTGCAGCAGTTAACCAGGAAAATCTCCTAGTGTCAGCCCAGCCACCCATGGTCGAGGTTCTTTACCGAGGTCTTTACTCTGAGGTAGTCTTAATCCAATAAGTATGGTCATCTTAATTTGCCCCCCAAAAAGCATCATAAATGTTCTGCAATCACCCAGTCAAACTCCTAGTTTACCAGCGCTGAAACACTTTTATCAGGCATAGTCCTAAGTAATATACACACACATATTTTGAGTAAGTTCCCAATACGTTAATCCATTAAGCATTTTTACCTCATATGCCTAATTTCTTGAGACATCCAAAGACCAGGGGCCAGGTTCCAGGAAAGTGTAAGCCTGGAAACCTACTTAAGTCCACTGATCATGTTAGCAACCATGATGGCTGTTTTTCCATGCTCACGATCACTTATTTTCCGAAAACCAGCATCAGAAATAAAGTTCAGTTGCGGTTTTTTTTTAGACTTTTTTTTTTTTAGAAAATGCCTCCCTGGTCTTCTTTCAGCCATGACAGGCGCACTCCGACCCCCATCCAAGCCTCTCCTTCTCACCATTGATAACGTCTTGACGTTTCTTCTCCTTTGGTTTCATCTTCCTCAGTAGGTCCTTCCCTATCACCTCCTCCAGGGCCGGGAGCTCGTTCTCCACCTCGAGGTCTGAATCCTCGGGTAGAGAATGTCGGAAATGGGCGGTGTTGGTGTGGCCGTACGAGGTGTTTTCTGATGAGTTCAACACTTCACTCGACTGACTGGGGCTATCTAAGCTCCTGTAACATAACCATACAGTAGAGTCTAACAGCAAACAGTAAGAGGTTTTTTGTGGTTGTCCTTGGAAAATCTATCAAATATGAACCTTGACCCATATACATGTGCTTATTTGTGGTTTTTGTACTGCAGTAACTTTCAGTTTGTTGACTACCGGTATTTCGCTATCTGGATCAACACTTTTATGTGAGAGTAAACTTTAACATTAGCCTATATGTAGTATTGGATGGCAGCAATAGCAGCACTCATTTCAGGGAATTTACACATATATTACCATGCCATATAGCTGACCTAGTATGGCACTTAACGCAACACAACATACAGTCATATTTATAGTCAAGTCCACTTGCGCATCAAACACGGCATTTACAGCAGACATTAAATACAGCAAAACCGCACCATTTAAAACTGACAATTTTTGGTTTTTGCAGATTATCATGTTTACAACACCTATCGAATACCTGCCAAATCAAAAATGTAACATGCAAAGGTATGCCGTGGTATTTACCTGTTGGAAAGACTAGAGTTGGAAGAGCTTCCTGACTGGTTGAGTGACTTCAGGGTCTGTTCATCCACCTGGACATCGCTGGAAAGCAAGCAGAAAATAACTCTCATATAGCGTTATATATTGTCGGATAATTTATACTCTTCCAAGGAAATTGTCAAGCTCTCTGTCCAGAAATGAGCCCTATATATCAACAGGAGCAGTTGCTGGAAGGAAACTTGTGTTTAAGTTTACATCATGTCATGGTAATGAGTTTTCAATGGGGTCCCACTAAGACTCACACAGAGATTCGAGATCAAGTGTTACTGTACATAGGTTTAGACTATCGATAATAAAGCATATATTTACAGTATTTAGAAGCCCGTGTTGGATTATGACCATGTATTATCATGGTGTTATAAAGCAGATTTTACCGTATGTTACAGAGTGGTATAAAAAGGATTTTCAGTTCTCAGAGCTGGAAACAACACAGATTACATGCAGTTTTAAGTAGCTGGTTGAGAACGTTGAAACTACCGTTGAAAGTCTTAGTATCTGATAGGGTACAAACCCTCTGTGGTAATTGGTAAGGTACAAACTATTGGTGGTATTTGGCAAGGTAAATTCTTTCTTATTACAACATATTAATAGACAGCATAATTTTTGAAAGGCATTACTTTCCTTGGGTACAATACATAAATAGCTTACTTCATCTTCAGGTATAAAGAAACAATGCTAGTTTGCTTAGCGTGATATATTGAGGAAACTGAACTGAGAACAGAGTAAATGAAATGATCAGTGATAGAACAGTTAGTCATTGGTTTACACTTACAGATCAACGACAGTTAGCGATAAACGACTGGAATCACAACAGAACTAATGGTAATATGTCCATGGCAGTGCCTCCAAATAGTAACACGTGGCACGTGTATCATGTGTATGGGGTATGTGTGTGTGTGCTTTGTAACAAAATACTAACAGGTGAACATGCCACCGAATCTGGGAAAGTATAACAATTTGAATTCCAAATTGTGGTACAACGATGTGCTGTGAAAGAGAGTAGGCTATCTGCTGGACCTTGCATTTATATCTTTTAAGATGTTCATATTAAGTATTTGACAAAAAGTACTTTTAACTGCTTAAAATATAAAGACCAGACTACTTTAACATGTTTTGAAGAATGAGACAATAGTTTTTTACATTATAACATGAATGTATTTTTCATGTAAATTGGATGGTTTTGTTCCATAAAGGTACAGTAGTACAGTAGGATTCAACTGTATGTGATAAAAGTGTGTAAAACTTTAAGCATGGCTGTCTAAGCATATGTCAGAGGTTTGATTCCCACGTGATATATTCTAAAGCAAAATATTATATTGTTGAATTTATTTTGCAGGTAGGCCAGAGTCAAAAGCCTTTAAATAACAGTCGGTGAGTGCTTGGATTCTAACGGCCTGATTGGTTATAAAAAAAAAAAAAAAAAAAAAAACACCAACATTTAATTTGCTCTCGTGCCAAAAAGAATAGAAAATCGTCAACAGTGCAAATTCAATATGCTGTAATTTGTGAGGTTTTTTTTTTTCTTTTTATCCCAAATCACAGAAACGGAAGGTAAACGAACACTAGAAGCCAGCCAGGATTACTCACATGCGAGGGTGAACACCGACATGAAAACTGAGACAGAAGAACACCAATAGTAAGTATACGCACGCCGGGACAACAACGTATGTCTGGTACTACAGTGGTCCTTGCATTGTAACACCACCCATTCAGACAGAGAAATGTTGCTCTTAAATTGAAGGTGGTCTTAAAATGGGCAGCTATTTATACTGCAAATATAAGCATGGTGTCAATTGAGGGAAGTCTTAAAATGGGAGGCGTCTTAAATCGCAAAGACCACTGTGGTTGACTGTGCTATGGCAAGACTACATGTAGACATGTAGTCCTCGTGTCAACTGATTACAGACAACACATGGTAGTCCACGAATCTGTTCCAACACCGATTCACTGGTAACTCAACTGGGCAGGGTGATTAAACTCAAACAAGGTCTGTTACACATGATTGGGTATGGGTACGCTTTCAACGGGTAGTATTTACAGGGAATTATGATTGGGATATAGAAGGATGCAAGCAAGTGTTGAACCTCTCCTCTGTAATATACCTAGATATATACAGAAGAGTGTCGCCATCACTGCTTGAATTGGGACACAAGCTCTTGACAAAGATTTAGAAGACATACCGGGTACGGCAGCCAGGCATGCTTCAACAATTTTTTGGGTGTGTGTGTGTGTTACATTTAAGTAGCGAAACTTAAAACTAAATTCAAGTGCTTGTTTCCACAATGATTTCGACAGTACAGACACAATACATTTATGATGTGAAACACTGATCAGCCATCTTTTGCCACGTGGACAAGAAAGCAACACAACATAGTTCTCCACCCAAACAGCAGGGGGCGGCTTCCACCAGGTTGTCTGTTTATAACCAAAAAAATTTTCTGGGAGGGCATTTTGTACCTTCGTGTTCTTCGTACACTCTTGCGATTTTCCCGTTTCTTGTTGAGGCTCTCCGATCGGTTCAGGTTCCCAGATGCCAGGGCCTTTCTCCTAAACGCGAGGGTAAGACAGCATTTGGGGGGTGGGTTATCATCCGTTATTTTTTTTAGTAAATCCACGAGAAGTTAACAACACATACGTAAATGTATATACATTAAATAGTTGAATATCATTAAGATAGTATGTCATATATATCTTTTTTATATATACACAGCAGTAAGGAATGAATCAAGAAGTCAGAATCAAGCTAGAGAAGTCAGCTAGGGTTAAGAGTTGACATGCTACTGTGCAAGTGCGTACTTTGGTCACCAGGAAGTGCAAGAGTTTGAGAAATCGCGTGATATCTGATTAATTCAATTTCTGCATAGGCCAGTAATTTCACTGAAAATTTCAGGATATGATGATTATTGATATTGTACTGTACACAATTGTGCCTTGGATAAATACAACAAGAGTACAAGGGACTTCTGAAGGAGATTCGAGGTACTTCTATTCGTTTTTTTTTTCGAATCAGTTGAATGTTGATATACATTTAACATCGAAGGAAAGCATATGATATGTAGACACACATGTATGGTGGGCAAACATGATGGCAGGCCAGGATAATATAAATATACATAATCACAGAATATAGATAGAGGACACGAAATGGCTGGCAGAGAAAAACGACACATACAGAGGACATTGGGCAATACGGACTTTACGAAGGCCGGCTACAATGAGCTAGGGATAAAAGCAAATCTATCTCTCTAAGGGAAATACATTGACAGCAGCCACTGAGAATTGGGATTGTGCCTGAGACCACACATCCAGCTGCCTTTAGTAGAGTTTTTAAGCATTCCTGAACAATTTCGAGTATAAGAGAGATATATCGGAAGATTTTGAAGGCCTTACTACGTTGTATGTAGTTATGCAGAAAGTAAAATAATAAACAGGTTGCTTAATAAAGAAATTATAATAATCAGAAAATAATAGACAGAAATACTGATAATCTAGATGTTTAAGTACCCATTGTAAGTGTTCATATTTTGAGAAAACTACTTGGAGTAAACTAACACAGAGAAATTTTCCATTAGAGTGCAACTTTCCTAACACAAAATGCCTTGGAGGTCATTCTAAAGGACAACCATGCACATGACAAAGGAAATAATTTCCAGAAAAGTTACTTATTAATGTACTGTATATATCATGTTAATATTAAGTATTAAAGTCTCTGTGTGCAGTAGGTTACACTGTATGTATGTAAATATATCCATCCCCAAACTACTGCTTCCGTAAATAGGAGTGTGACACAGCCATTAATCCGTAGTAACTTACTTCACATCGTCTGACTCCAGAAGGCTAGGGCTTTGCCCTCTAGGTGGCGTGGGGGGTAGCCGGCTGTCCTCCACGAGTGGTTTGGCAGATTCGGAGAACTTTTCAACCAGATTCCCGACTCTGCTACCAGTCCGTAAATGTTCTAAAACATCAGAAAGAAGTTCATGAAGAAGTGGTCTCTTTTTCACAATGAGTTTTTATTTTTGTGAAAGTCTGATATAACTTTGCAAACTAGTAAATTAATATACTATTGCAACATGGGAACGCGTGGGAGTATAACTGTTATGTCATATTTCATATCTTCAATATACATGTAGTCTATAATTTACAGTGAATTGTGCAGTCACAGGTACGCCATGTATACAAATATGACAAATGGACAGTTTAAGGAATATGTTGGCTTAAACTAAGTGGTACTAAACATGATATTTTACAAATTTCAAATTTACAATGGCAAACAACCTTTCTTAATACACAGTTAATACTAAATGTCCCTTCACATTCCTTATATACTGGTAGTTTAAATCAAACCAATATAATAGTAACAGAACAGTATTTACCGTCATAAAAAGCAGACACTAAATATCACTTATATATTTTAAGTTAATTGCAGTTGTTAGTCATTCGCAACTATTCGCTTACCTTTGACCTACCCTTGCATGGAAAGAAGTGAGATTTACTACATAACGGCCTTACCAAGTTCCTGGTCTGCCCCCGGTGCTGGGGTGGGGGTGAAAAATGTCGAACTGGACTGAGCTGGAGCCCGCCAAGATGCCGAACCAACTGGTTCCCGAATTGAAGGCATGGAGACTGCTCGCCAGGAGTTGATGTTCCCCCCAGCTGCCGCAGCTGCAGCTGCCATCTTCTCCTCATGGTTGCGCTGTGCGTCTCGGACTGTGTGGATTAATTCAAGGTCAAATTCTACCATGGGTACATATATGACAAGCGTACGACAGCCAGTCCTTAAGCTACCTCCGTGGAAACATTTACTGGCAAATACTTTCGGATGCATGACACATTTGCAACCACCAAAGGAACTGACAGTAGCTGCCAAAAAGTACCAGTCACAATCTTTTCATGGTTTTCTTCTTGCGTTTGTGAACATCGTAGGTGCTCATTATATATGAAGCATGTGTGACACAATTCCGTGCTCGTCAATTCAAACTTGGCCAATCGTAACATCAAAAACTTTTTGTTTTCTATTGGCTCAAAAGAAAAGGATCAACAGACAACACTCAGTATGATACTGAAACAACACCAAAATCTGGCTTCAACAATTGCGTGCGATGTGAAAAATAATTTTGATTGAACTTGCAGATCGAAAATTGCACTAGGCTGTTACAGACATCGCTTGTCAATGTAACTGTGTTCAGCAGTCTGCCTGGGATTGCAAGTTCCTGTTCTATTTCCCTAGTCTCAAAATATCTCAAGACGTCACATTTACTACAACACTAGCAAAAGTGAAACCTTAGCGGCGAGAACAGCAGAAAGCAGAACTGGCCTGGGTCCAACTAATGACACAACAAGAAATCCCATATCGGCATGATGTACCCAAGCACACTCTTCTTTTGCAAAGTTTATGAATATGCATGACTTCACAGAACGCTGCCTTAAACAAGCTCTCAGTGAGTGCAGTCAACCATGAATACAAGCATGTACAAGGGCAACTGCTGCGGCTACTACTGTTTCCTTATTGGCCCGCTCTAGCACTGGTGACAAATAAGGCCATGTACATGTATTTCCAGAAGTACCGGTCAGTTTTGTTCTCTTGAACAGCTCTTGTTACCCAGAAGAGCTGGGTGCAGTCGGTTTCGATATTGCTTACTGTATAATAGTAACCTATTGTATATTGGTCACCTGTGACACCTGGTAGTGTCTGTGTGTGTCCGGGTTGTATGGTCTGTGGGGAATTGAGAAGGTGTCGATGTGTACAGGTGTGCCAGAAGCAATAATATCCTTTCAGCTTTTTTGAGAATAAAGCGCTAAGTAATAACTGTATACATGTACATGTGTTATTATAGGCACTGCACACTCAGCCTACACAGTAAGGCAAACCAATATCACAAAGTATCTAATGCAGTACCATGAGTACTGTATGTTACATTACGCATGTTACAGGTGGGTTGAATCATGGTTGATGTCGGTGTTTCACCTTGGAAGATCATACTACCCATAGAAATGACTCTAACTTGATAGCTTTCGCTCGGCATGGTCAAGGATCGAACCCAGGCCTCAAGCATCCCAAGCGAACACTTCCACCTCTAGGCCAATACGGCTAACAGGGCCGATGTGTTGTAGCTGGATGTTTAAGACTCAGTTCTCACTCAAACGATGATGTTCATTTTTTTATACCGCCTCAACCAACAGTACAACAGCAATGGTCAGAGAACCAAAAGGACAACATATGTTTCACTGGCATCACCATATGATATGCAGTGAATGACAGTCTCTTGGACAGATTTTCGATTGCGTGGAAGCCACGAAAGGCAAGGCTGAGAATCTGCCAAGACAATGGTTTGGTATGATGGTGGCATGTCCTGGACAGAGTATTCAGATCTCCCAAAGTAACGGGAAATATCATAGACGAAGTACCAAATACGCATGTATATTAAATTGGGGGATCGAACCTCTGGGTTTCACCAGGAGTGGGTTTGAAGAATACCTTTCTTTTTTAAGAACTAATCTATTGTCATCCACTTACCTCCTTTCAAGTGTCAACAGTCTCTGCCCATGTTACAAAAAGTTTTGCTACTCACTGTAGTTAGTATCTATGCCTTACCTTTCAGAGGAAATTTCTTAGCTCCTACATTTTGTACTTTTCAAAATTCATTAGTTAACACACCATGTTACAACAATTTTAGCTACTCGCTGTAGTTAGTATCTTTGCCTTACCTTTCAGACGAAATTTCCTAGCTCCTACTTTTCCAAATTCATTAGTATAACACAACTGTGTAAAACGCAAAGTCAGTATGAAAATAACAAAAGTCTTAAGTTCTACAAAACCTGGAGCTTTCCTTGATTCAAGATACCCAACCTTGCCATTTTAAAATATTGTCACGAGCAATTTGGAAAATTTGGTCATTATGTATCAAAAGCTACAAGTGAATATGCACCAACTTACTAGGCCATTTATTCTTTGATTCTAAGGTGCGAAGAAAACGTGTGCTGGTTTTGTGTTAACTCAATTATTTACCACGTGTCCCCTTAAATAAAACTTGTCTTTTTAAGTTATTTTTCTTGCATTTTTTCCTGCAAATAAACTTACATCTCTATATGAGACTTACCTTCTTGTGCAGTACTTACGCAGGCCCCAGTAGAAACAGTGCAGCGAGAGGGCAGTGTGTAGTATGACTTTTATTTTTAGTAGATAACAGTTCACCACTGTTCACCTTCCAAGTAATTTGTTTTTACACATTTAAAAATAAAATTCGCAAGGAAACTGATGATCAGATGACATTATATTAAACAAAGTGTGATGCATGTAAGCACACCAAACTGTGCACTCTGCGGATTCCACAAAGAGCTGCCACACATATGGCTGCACTGTTTCTGTCAGGGTCAGGGGTCAAGGCCATCGCCGTGTTAACTACGTGCGTTAGGTAACATCTACGTATGTCTCTATTAGAACCTATCATTACCGATCTCTTCCTCCTCCTCCTCACGCTGTGCCGGGCGGATATGGAAGACTGAGGTGACGGAGGCTGAGGAGACGGGGGCGGTGTTGGGGACGGGGTCGTCGGGACTCTGCAGTCGCTGCTGGGCCTCCCGGACTGAAGGATGATGGACAGAAAGTGTGATGGAGAGATGGAACAGGAAGTACTAGGCAGGCTGGCAGGAAAGGTTGGGACCGAGGGATCAGAGGTTTCCGGGATCCGAATGAGAGGTAGTGCGCGATATCAACAAGGTCAGCATTGTGGTAAATGCGAAATTTACTTCCTGGCTGGAGGAGGGAACGCCTATACCACACAATGTATGTATATATGCACTGCCTTAATTTTTTAATTTAAAAATTTAATGAGATATCCAAATCTACTAAGCATCGAAAATTATCGCATCTTGAATTTTTTGAACTCCAGCTCTGCTGTCATCACTATATTTTCAATCATGCAATGTACCAGAAAACTTGCAACTGTATAAGAAACTGTATAGGTAAATACATGTAAATACATGTATCTACGGGGTTATTTCAGTAACAATTTTCAGCATGAGGGATGAAAGACAGACGTAACATTATCAGACATAACTACTTGTGCCCTGGCTTGGAAAATGTGCAAATAAGACTTAACTTGTTCATAGATACTAGATACCTGGTGTATACATACATTCAAAGAACTTCAGACGTAACCTGTAAAACACATTCTCCAGTCATCTGGCATAGCATGAATCTACATCTAAAGTAGTAAAGCCAGATATAGTAATAAAATACTACCGAACTTTCAGAGTAAAGATGAAATCGAGTCAAGTCATGACAACCAAGATATATATATGGAAAAATAGCTTGTGCACAAAATTTGATGTTTAAGTTTGTATCCATACCCATTGTGTTCACAACAATTGGGATATAGTTGCCGGAGATTGGAAATATAAAATGTCTCTAATATTTAAAGTTCTCCCTATGATTTAAGACTATTTGAAGTTATGAGTTCTCATCATTTTATGACACCTCACCTGAGACCATGGCTCCAAATGTCATACTTGTGTTTTCAATATAAATATTCCTCCATTCTATGACCACATTTATATCTGGCTGAATGGGTGACCATAATATGCTCATTTTATGTTAAAATTGTCCAACGTTTTTTGTACAGTTGCAAAGTTTTCAGCATGGCTGAAAATTTAATGATGCACATGCAATTTACCTTTGTTTATTTCATAGACTTTTCTTCTGTATTAAATTGATGTACTCAATTTGTAGGATATCTTTGTAACTACCTTCAATCAAGATCCGGGACCGTAGGTCCCTGACACCACAGTCAGTATATCACTGATATGTTGCAGTAGGTAGTGTCAGAATACTAGTGATTAGTAGGTTTATACAATTAGTCTCTACACACTACAAGTGAAATTTTCACTCACGATAATCTGTGATTATATGTTAATTCCATTCGATTTTAATGCCCTTTCCCGCTATTAGCACACTGTGTACATGTACATGTAGTACCAACGGGAAAAACTAATGTTGGTTATATCGATCAATTTGGTTTGCTGAGACTTTGCTTTCAAAGGTGAGGCTTGTACATTATATATAGTCTTGCGCGAATTACGAAAGTTCCCAAGACTATACAAAGATCTGCTACTACAGCGAGAACTACTGCTACGAACGAGCAAAAAAAAATCTCCATGCAAATCTTCCAACAACCGTAGCGTACAAATGATTTCTCTCAACAAGAAAGCACTGAGCAAACCATGAGACACGACAAGAACAATTACTACAAGATTAGTGAGAGGCCAATCAAAATGCCAGGAGAAAAAAAATATCTCGTTTTTTATATATACTGTGAAACACAACTGCATGACTGCATGCCGAAAGCAAATGCCAACAAGCTGCATGTCAGAAACATCCAACCATACAAAAGTTTAATTTCACAGAAGCTGTGTTTGAATCCACCAACTGAAAAGCAGTGTTTTACGACACACGCATATATACATAAATCTCTCATGCAAAAAAGTCCAAACATGACCTCCACACACCTTTCATGCACTCAATTCAGGACCTGGTGGCACCAGATCAGACAGAAATGATATGATTGGCCAATCTGAATTGAGCTGAGCTCCCGTGATAGGTTAGTTTGAATATACACAAAAGTTACCCTAGAAACGTGCACAAATCATGCCACTTTTGTAGAATTATTGATTAGAGACAGAGCACCATTATAATGATAGTACTGTCAGAACTAGGAAAAAGAAGTTCTCGCTAATAAAAACCACTGTGCAGTTAGTTCACAATTGAGAGAAATCATATCATGAAAATCTACATTCTCCCAGGGATAAACTTTTCCTCGGTAACATCACGAACATATGTTGGTCAAAAGGTACTCATAATGCTAAAACTGTAGCAGCAGGAATATAGAAGATTTAACATAAGAACTACAATTTCTTTTGTTTTTAAGAAAATTTATCCCTGGGATATTCGCTATATGCTGTCTAAAGCACTACTGCTTCCGACAATAAGAATGAGAACTGAATCTCAAGATTTTTTTCTACTCTTTACAAATTGATATTTAACATTTTATAATTTTAAAGCAAGTTTGAAATCTAAAATATAAGTGTTGTAGCCTAGAGTCAATGTAAAATAAAGAAGATAAAGGTATTACTGATATCTCTATCGCTTCTGATGCATATTCACAACCAAGTTGAAAAGACACTGCCCCAGCAGCTGTTAAACTTTATTAAATTATATATGTATACCCCAATTTTACACATCAGTAGACTGTAAGATTAAAGCGAAATTGTGAATTAAAGAAGACTTCCTATATCAAACTTCACGCTGACTGTGAAAAAAAAACTAACCTTGCAAATTTTTTGGAAAATCCAAGCAAAACTTTGTAAAGTTTACCTCAAAAAAGGTTAGCCTTACAGTAAAATACTGTAATCCCGGTTCCCGAAGCTGTGTACATACAGTATGCACAGTACTTACTCGCAGCAGGGTTTGGGTTCGTCTGTTTGCGGTCCTTCACAAACGGCTGCAGCATGCCCAGCATTGACGATCTCTTCTCCCGTTTTTTCCGGCTTCCCGCACAGATTTCATCCAGCTTCGTGGAGCATTCTTTGTGGATGTTGATGTCGCAGTCTGTAGAGGGAAGCAATCGTGATTTACAACACAGCAGACATTTCATGTTGGGATTCACGTGGAATTGCCCAAAACAGAATCCTATGAGACTGAAATAAGGGAACACAGGTAGCCCTAGTTTCCTATCCCCCACAGCAAGAATTACTAGCACACTGGTATCCCTGGTTTCCTATCCCCCACAGCGAGAATTACTAGCACACAGGTATCCCTGGTTTCCTATCCCCCACAGCAAGACTTACTAGCACACTGGT
>JAAUYG010075318.1_pt1 | contig 15006 bp, 9 predicted proteins | sample 7278091 | NCBI WGS metagenome assembly JAAUYG01 (sample SAMN14350201, study PRJNA611818) | marine sediment metagenome | isolation source: surface marine sediment (0.6m) | place: French Polynesia: Moorea | collected 2018-08 | reverse complement strand
TAGGTTATTTTAACCTACGCGTAGGTTATTTTGCATGGCTCAACCAATCAGATCATAGCTTTAACCTACGCGTATGTTAAACAGAGGTTTTGACCCATATCTGCCGTCATATTCGTCAAACTACCCTTAGGCGACGTGAAGTGCGTTCCTTATTGGAGATTGGACATTGGAACATTCGAGTCTCCAAAATCCAATAAGGAAATGAACACAGGGTCATGTGGTGTTATTTAGTCAATCACATTGTTACTTCAGGAAAGCCTCGGCCAATCGTCAGCCTACTTTTCTCTTCTTTCCGGTATCTTCAGAAATTTTCCCGCAAGGGTTTAGAATACTCCTTAAAGTTTTTTGAGAAGGGTGCAAACTTTAACAATGCAGCGTTCAGGCTTGAGACGGGACACAGGATCAGCAAGCTTAGAGTCTCGTAGCGAAGTTTCACATTTTCCTGAGGATAGACATTAACAGAACTGAGATCCTGTTGGCCTATTACAGTCATGAATTAAGCGAACGTCACCATTAGGCACTACGCGTGTTGTGTTGGGTAAATTAATTTAGACAGTGTTTCTGACGTTTTAGGCAGATTTATAGTGGGAACAGTTGCTGGTTTAGGTTTGGAACCGGGACCTACAATGTGAAACTCTTCTGTAATACCTTGTGACAGGATGGCTCAATCTATATTTTGTTGCAATTAATTTTTGCCCATACTGGGAACCTGTACACAGAGAAGTTGACAGCAGAAGGCACTTTGTGACGCTACCCTGAGACGCTGTTTTTTTTTCTTGCTGGTTAAATTTCTGACCATACAAGGCTAGTAGATGATTGCTCCTTTAATTTTGCTCCCATAATTTGGTGCCAGACAGAGAGGTGCAATGTTGCCAGGTGGAAGCTGCGGCTAGTCCACCGGGAACCATGCTGAGTCTGTAACTGTCTGTACACCCTGTCATATCGCAATATAATCCCCAGGTACAGCAACGCGGTATAGCACCCCGCTGGTGATGCCGAAAAGATCCGGTTAGTGAGCCCCTGTTGGAGCTGTTCTCCTCAGTAATGTCGCTTCGATGGTAGAGTAACCGTTGTTACAATTCACCAATCGTGGGCATGGGGGTCTGTAGCCCTGATGCTTGTCTGGTAAGGCTTGCTTGCGTAAATGTTTCCGAGGTAGCGGCCGCTGCAGCGGTCACTAACCGGGGTGGTTAGCGCACCACCTGCTGGCGCGGTTGGCCAGTACCGGTCCTGGCATGGAGTCCGTTGTTGCTGCGGGGCAGATATTCCGGTGGTACTACATGACTGTGGAGGCCATTGAACATTCGGGCACGCACTTATTATTATTATTTATTGATTTATAAAGCGCTATCATGCATACGTTTCGCAGCGCTGTACAATGTAAAAAGGATAATACCAAAAAATAAACAAAAAGACAGTGTAAAAATATAAGATGAAATAGGAATATCAAATATCACAGTTGATGTGATTGAGTGTTATGACTAGTGCATGTAGTGACAGTCCTTTAGCACTAAAATTGTGGTCATAAGAAATGTTCACTTTGGCACACAGCAGACTAGTCCATGTTCTCTATAGCCCATGGGCCTGTCTGAAAAGAACAGTTTTCAGTAAGCTTCCGAGCCTTCAAACGCTGATTGACAGACTGACCAAACACACTTTGTAACCTCAATATATACCACGCCAAAGCCAGCCCAAAAAGAGGCTTTTTCCCCCAAAATAGGCCAATGTACCACAACAACATGAGTGCATTTCGGTATAGGGGACACCTCTTGGAATGTAACACGTTGTTAACAAACGCGTAATGGCTACCCAATGAAATTCACCTGAGGTGTCATTTAAGTACATGTCGATACATGCGGGCCATCCGAGTACAGTACCGAGGACTGACGGGTTACTACGGCGGCCCCTAAGTGCCTTGTGAAGAAATTTTTTTTATATCGTCCGGACGATGGTGGTGGTATCATAGTTTAACGGCACATCAACACCAAAAGGGTCATACAGTGCCAAAACAGGTGATAATGGTTCCAACGTCAATTCAAGTCGCTACAGTCTAAGTACTGCACTGTGTGAGAGCAATTCGCTATCAGGTCAAGTCTGAACAAAATGTCCGACAAGACCTGATACCCAGGGGCGTAGCGGATGGGGCACTGTAGGGTATATCAGATGGAATACTGCAGGGCTTACCAGATGGGGTACTCCTACATAATCCAGCACTGTGGGGTGTACAAGAAGGGGCACTGTAGCATTTATCATATGCGGGCACTGTAGATTAATTGTACCAAATCATAGTGCAAGTGCGAATGTAGAGTGTATCAGGTGGAGCACTGTAGGTTTTACCAGACGGTCGATGCAGTGTTTGAAGAACCAGATGGAGCACTAGGGTGTACCACATGGGGCACTGTATCATATGGGACACTCTAGGGTGTACCAGATGTAGCACTTTTGGATGTAGCATGGGGTAAACTGAGGGGTGTACCACATGGTGCATTAAGTGTAGGGTGTATCAGCTGGTGTACCATAAGAGAGCACTGGAAGTTGCACTATAGCTTATACTGGATGGGTGGTAAAGGGTGTACCAGATTAGGTGCACTGCAGGGTGTACCATATAGGGTACTGTGGTGTACTGGATTTTGTATAATTGGCTTGCAGAATAAATAGAATATACCAGACTGATAATGTCCCACTTGCAGTACTGTATTATGTAGTTAAATTGCAGCTGAGTCGTCCCACCCACTTTTTCCAGTACAGTGTATGTGTAAACACAGTACCCATGATACTGAGTACCTCGATCCACACATCCTGTATACTGCAGTAGCCGTCTGCTAAGTGGCCTTTGTCCAGGCAGGAAATCCTGCCCTATCATCCCTCAGTTCAGCAGTTCTGCCCCTGCGGACCACTGGTAGGAACAGCCCAGGGAAACTAACACCAGGGAAAAAGACACCAAAAGAGACTTGGGTATCCCAGAGTAAATTTGCTTTTGGCAAAGGACTGGCAATTGTTCGACTTGCCTGGCTGTTGGGAAGAGGTGCATTGTGAGTAAATGACATTTTCGGGAAGAGAGGAGGAGGAGGATTGACTTTTCTGCCTCCAGTTTCCGTTCTGCAGTCTGGCCACGGTGACTGTGCGTCGTCACTGGGCAGGCAATCAGAGCAACTCCAGGACGTGCATCTTCGATCAGCGATCTCTGCGACACAGGCCGAGATGATGGAGACCTGATATCTGCTGTCTGTGTGTGTCGGTTCCCTGTGGTACTGGCTATTGACACATCTTACTGGGGCTGTTTCTACCCTTTGCTGGTCATATAGGGCCGTCATACTCAGTCATTGCATATAAAAGAACACAATAATTTTTTATCAGTTTAGTGTTTGTTGTGGTTTTACCATTACAGAGGCAAAATTTGTCGCTCGCGCGTTAGCTGCAAATCTTGTCTCAGCAATGATAAGACTTCATGTTGTGTATTAACTTTTATAAATTTACTGCTATAATGTGCCCACCCATGCTGGAAAGTGACTGTAATGGCCGGTGTATGTGATAAGTCTGGTATATATGAACTACTGGTATTTGTGAAACTTCCATATATACATGTATCAGCCTTGCAGAACGACACTGTGCCAATGCTGGTTCTTCCTATACAAACAACTTTAATATACACAAAGTATTCTGAACAAATTTACTCTAGCCGTGAACTGGTAAAAACGAGAGAACTGAAAAATATGAGGCCTACCCCAAAAAATATACGGTCTGGCTAAAAAATCTGTCTTTGTTAGAAACAGGAATACTACCGGTATATATGAAAATGCACAATACAGTAATAAATACATTGTATGATTGTGTAATTGTCTCCTGCAATCCTGGAATCCCTGCCTGCCTGCCTGAGGTTTGTTCACAAAGGTAGCAGCATGCACGGCTGTATTTAACTTGATTTACACTGTAGAGGGAAATATTTTCTTTGGCTAGGCAGCTTAACTTGATTACTACAGCCTGGACACATGGTCTATTCAAACCTCCCAAATCGAATAATTCTTAAAAAAATGATATAAAAATCCAATGGTGAGGTAGCCAGTCGTGGTGCCTTATGATCATATTAGAGCGAGGAATTTCCCATGCCATTCACAAGACAAAAGTCCTGAGATGAACAGATTTTTGCCCTTGTTTTTCAGTGCAATGAATGCCAGGAGTGTGTCGTGCTTCCTCAGTTCGGATGAGGTATCTGTCACATACTCCATGCCATGGCCCAGCAGTCAACATTGTCATGGCAACAGTCACACAGCAATTGTTTTGTTATGTAAAGCTTGTCACTTTGTTGCTATGATACAAAGTTGTGTCAGCTAGCCCTGCCATCTCGATTTGGCCCCTGACCATTTAGACGAAGATTTAACATTTTATCTTTTACATGCCATTTAGTATCATAGCAACTCTGCGAACTCCAGGCAGATGACAAGCAGGTTTCTGCTTAAGGCATTTCTATACAGTGGTCCCTCTCTTAAAGGACTCTCTAGAGAGGACCCCCCTCTATAAAGGACACAAATCTCTGGCAGCAAGTACTATGATTGTACGTAATGCTCCCTCTCACCAAAGGACACCTCTCTAATAAGGACAGAATTGTTTGGCAGAAGGGGTGTCCTTATTAGAGGGGGTACAGGGTAGTCAAGAACCATGGTTTGCCAACCATTGATACCAGGAAAAGTCCATGGTTGCCCAGTTACCATGCATGGCTCGATCTATCTGTATAACAACCATATACAGTGTATAGTTACTTGGCAAGAATAATGGTTACCAAGTACTAAGGTCACAATGGTCATTTACCAGACAAGTTCTATGATTACCCAGCTAGGACCATTCCAAGCTAGGATCATGGTTACCAGAGAAGAACAGACACTGGTTACCAAGTAAGGATTATGGTTATAGCATATGTTTTATAAGGCAAGCAGGACCAATATCATTACAAGACAAGGCCCATATGATTACCAAGTTAGGACCATACATAATTCCAGGCTTAAAGATGTTACCAGTCTGGGATTGTGGTTACTAGGCTAGAACCCGGTTACTAGGCTATGACCATGTTTACCAAGTTAGGACTATCGTTACCATGCAGGCTATGGTTGCCTGCAGGCAACATCCATGGTTATCAGCCAAGGTCTATTATAAGTTACCAGGCAACCTCTATGGTCACCTTGCACGCTATGGTTACAATGCAGTCAAGGTCTGTGATAACCGGCCAAGATCTGTGACTATCAGGCAGTTAAGATCTATAGCCTATATGCATGATTACCAGGCAGTTAAGATCTGGGGTTGCCAGGAAACGCACATGGTTACAAGGCAAGATCTATGGTTACCTGCATCTGTACTTAATGCCGCCAATCCGAGCAGCGGAAACAATATAAATAGATGGTAACCCTGACCTGTCTGCATTCATTACCAAACACATTACAGCTAATTAAGTTAGCCATTATGCATAATTTAGTTCGTAAAAATTGCAGACAGTGAAAGCTGCATAATGTGTCTAATTTTTGGCACTATAGGCTAGTTTGCACTAATGTACTGATACCATGATCAATCAACTCTCCCTGTCAGACTGTGCCTGGCCGATCAGTGTCCCTTAACTTGTAACTAGGATTCTGGGGTTGTCGCAGCTGTCATGATACAGCTGTATACAGCTGGATCTGAGTAATGTTCAGCATGGAGAGAAACTAATACATGTATCACACTGCTGAGGTTAATGCAACACCAGCCATTGCTCTGTCATTGCTTACATTTTATAATGGTTTGCCTAAATGATGGATTCCTTCTTCTGTCTCCTTCATCTAAACTGGGATCAAAGCTGCATGCCGCTGTGGATTACCTGTCCTGTACCTGAGATGGGGGCTGGACTCCGACAGAAAGGTTTCTTAATTCTTTATTAACATAGAGCACCTGTCCCCCGACGATCCTTGCCATGGTTATAACTACTAAAAGTAGTATTACTGTCAGAAATACTTCTAAGGGTGTCAGTCTGCAAGATAATTAAGACAACAATCCAATTATGTTCCTAAGAATGTGGTGTTTACACAGACACGTAGGACTTATTATAGTACCTGAGTAAGACAGCAGCCACCACAGTGGGATCTATAAGAAACAACAGTGCAGTCACCATAATCATGGGACCATCAGAAGCACAGCAGTCACCACTGGGACCATCAGAAATACAGCAGTCACCACTCTGATTATCAGAAACACAGCAGTCACCACTGGATCATCAGAAACACAGCAGTCACCACTGGATCATCAGAAACACAGCAGTCTCCACTGGGATCATCAGAAACACAGCAGTCACCACTGGATCATCAGAAACACAGCAGTCACTATTGGATCATCAGAAAGACAGCAACCTGGGATCCATGAGAAACACTGTAGCTACAACTGAGATTACATGTATCAGAAACAGGGGTATATACTTGCAGGAATGTCATGGTTGAATGGACACACTGTACTGTGCTGTCACGGTTGACCGACTGTCACCCCACTCTAGGTCCGGTATCCTGTCGCCAACAGTACTAGAATGGAAGTCTACGAATGCAACTAGGAGTCTCGATATATTTATTGTCTCGGCTGCTGAAGTGAAAGAGCCATTTCTACGTAATTTTGTGTTTTGATGACACGAAGAAAGGTTGACATAAAAGGTAATCAGGCAGACGTAGTTGGCCCGATTTCTCTTCTAGTGCCTCATAAAACCTCAGGGCAATAAATTCTTTACATGTGACTGGGGGACCATTCAAATGTTCTCTCCCCCTTCCCTTTACCCCTCCCTGCCCCCGCCCCCACTCCACCCCACCCTCAATTCCCTACTACCACCCCCAGTCTGTGGGGCACAAGAAAGAGTCAGCCTGTCGCAGACTTTTGTGGAACCAGAAAATAACCAGAAATGAAGTTTTATAGTATCACTTCATAAGGACAGCAACTTTATAGTAGCATTGGTAGAGTTTCCTTTTGACCTGACTAATAACAGAGAGAAAGAGAGATTAACCGGTGTGCCCCCGGTTGTGACATTTTCACCGATGACATTCTTTCCTGATCTGAACATATTTATATTTCAGACACAGAGACATCTATCCCACATTGAAGTCCCTAATGATATCCCTAAACAACTCAGATAAGACTGTCACAAACAGGAATATTTATGATGACCTTGTGGTCAGGTACAAGTGTGTACATTCTGCATTATATAAGTTGACTTAGTAAAACCTTCATTGTGAAAAACCTGCAAGAAGTTTTATCCTCTAAAATATGTCATGTATGAAATGTGAAACCTGGAAAATGCAAATCTGCTAATATCTGAAAATGTATGGATGTAATTCCACAAAAGGTGATTATATGTTCTGAAATCTGCAATGCATGAAATGTGGAACTTGTATAATGTCAATCTTCCAAAATCGGTTACCCCCGGTATGTTTGAAATACGAAACATACAAAATGAAATTTCTAAACTCTATATTTAAGCATGAAATGTGAAACATGTGAAATCAGAAATGTGAAAGGGAAATCTTCTAAATTCTGCAATACATGACAATATTGTGTGAAACCTATGAAAGGGAAATCATGTAAATTATTGAATATATGAAATGTGAAATCGCAGAATGTAAATCGTGTAAAATTTGTGCATGTACCAGCGGTACATTAATTGTATTTCGCAAAAATATGAGAAACCAGTACGAACAAATTATGCATGAAATCGTGTGCCTTGAGACTCTTTGTTATCAACTGTGAAACCTGGGAGCATAGTATGTGAAGCATGTAAAGCACAGAGTGCTACTGTGTGTACATGTATACTGTTCCAGGTTGCCATGCCTGTACATCAGTGAACCACATCATTATGTTACGTTATTGTCCAGTTTATTTCCCACTGCCAGTGACATGATAAATATGACAGATGCCTCCCTGCCTTGATTCCCCAACACTACTGCAACTGCCTCTATACCGCCCTCACACACCACACCCAACGCGCACCTGCCGTCACCACTGCTCACGTAATGGATCAGATTTTATTTATGAATGATACATTGCCTCCAACATGTCGACATTTTCCATTCCACGAGTCATGTGATCCTGCATTGCCATGCATAGCGTCCAGCCATGTGCTTGTTTCCTCGGTGATCCATAACCCAGGCTGTTGCATGTCCCTTATCAATAATCATCCTAATGCTGTGTGCATGAGGAGCTGAAACTGGCACGGGAACTTGTTGGAGACCACTGTCCCTTATACTGCTACCAGAACATGCAGAAACGCTGAAAAATAAGTGTGGCATTAATTTTAACAATGCCTGTCGCAAACTGTCAAATAACTGCTTGCATAAACTCATTTGTTATCTTTACCAAATTTCCTATCAATTTTAGCTCTTCTTTCTGTGTGGTGAATCTAATGAAAGAAGGACCGTACATGCATTGAGAGAGTTGAGCCGTGAATCCCATGTGTTTGGAACTTTACGGTGTTAGATTAATAAAAGAAAACTGTGGAAAAATCTGCCGATAATTGACTATACATGTACATAATATGTCAATATGGGGGCTTGGGTAGGGTGCAGATGACTGTTCCTAGAATGATCCCTCTGGCAACTGACTCCGTGCTTACTTAGAAATAGTGACTATAGCTTATAAACTATTCTATCACATATAAAGTTTGGTCATGAAAGAATGTTGTTTGTTCCATATGTAGAAAATATTATTGTTGCCGCGAGCAGAATTTCATCTTTATTTCTTTTTTTTTTTTTTTTTTGGTTATATTTTGTCCTGATCGTCATTTAGCTGTGTTTTGCCACATTCATCATTGCTGCTTTTCACAATCTACCACGTAGCATTGTCGCTTTCATTAACATCCTCCCGTTCGTTAAAAGTCACTGCGATAAAAGACCATTAGAGGGAAACATGAGCTGGTTACAGCCAGTATTCAATAGCTGCTGTAAAACACAATTACCCGGCCAATACATCTTCAACGGGATTAAAGTTACGGTTTAGCTCTCTATACTTCCATGGAGCCATTTTCTAGTGTGCCTATAGGACAGTTATGGCTCCTCATAGTAAAGTGGTAACGTAAAAATAAAAGGGCAATAGCTTGAAATAGCCGCGATTGAGTTTTTATGAGAGGCGCACTATACTTTAGGGTTACAGCGGCGCACGCTAGCATGGAGAAGTGCCTTATTGTTTGGTACCAAAATATCAAGGCTTTCAGGCTCATCAAATAAACATGACATGGCTCAATTCCCTGGTATCATGAGACTGTAGTAGAAACCTCAGGTGGGGGGATAGGGAGGGGGAATAACCTCCCTGTACTGAAACCTGGCCAGTAGTAATGCTACGTACATTCTTCACACAAAAGTTTAATACAATGTACAATATTTTACACTATACTAGGACGAGTTTTATTCAACTCTGAAATGGATTATTCATGCATTAGATGGTTTACCAAGCAGTCTGTAGGTCATATATAAGCCATATAAGCTAAAATATAAATGATAATGCATCTGCCGTTGTATCATTGTGCTGACAATATGTCACCGCCGTGCAAAAATGAAGCACTTTAGGAATGAGCTTGCGAGTCTTCCCAGTGATTCGTCCACGTAACAATTCTTTAACAAGTTTCTTAATCCTGTTATCATATTACCATACCAGTATACATTTTAGACACATCTCGTGTACCATATATTGCATAGAGCCCATTTGGGTAGGATTTGTATATGGTAAAAAAAAAATTCCATTTGCTTACAATAATTTGTTCAGCTAGAACATATAGGCTGACGTCGAGAGTAACTTTTCACAATCAGTGCACATCTGCAAAGTCACTCTTTTGTTGCTTTGGGGTAAATATTTTGCTATACTCTTCTGCCGTTGGATGAAACTGCGCTAAGCTGGCATACAGTTACATAATGCAGTTAAGAAATTAACCGCATGTCAACTCCTAATGGCAGAGCATAGGGAAAATATTCACTGAATATAATAATTAAGTTAACTGAGTCCCATGCAGAGCTGTCAGGGTAAATCTTCTTTTTTTGACCTTGGGGGGGAAAAAGGTCATCTAGCCTGGATTTTCCCTCCCTGATTATGCTAGATGACTATTACAATAAATTTGTCCATGGGCCTATAATGAAGCAAAGATGTTACACTTTTATGTCCATGGTAATGACTGAAGTCTGTCATAGAACAGTGTTCTGTGTAATTAATGTTAGGACATATAGTATGCCAGCTGTTTGTTTATAGTTATGCACATCCCTATATGGGCACACTCTGTATAAGGTTTCAATAAATGGTGTTTCGCAGTGTAACTCAGACCTACCATATAGTGTGTTGATAGGGCCTGCGATTGGCTTAGATCAGCTGTGCTCGCCTAACAAGACGTAATGAAGGCAGAAAGGCCAGGATGGAAATCATTATCAGGCTGGACTCCCTCCAACTAACAGCACATGCAGGGAACCAGCATTTGATTAGACCAGAGCCTCATGCTGATTTATTGTGGGTTTATGTCTTCGTGGCAGTGTCTTATGGGGTAATCTCACGTTAATCATCGTCACAAGCTGGGAGCGTGCCATCCAGGTCCCGATCTGTACCTGGCCATAGGGTGTGGGTGTGATTGCTATAGAGCCTCTCCTCCTCTCAGTTATACCTAATGGATCTCTGTCACTCATTCAAAGACTGGAATCCCAGCTTGAACAGCTCTCCAGGTCTGGTCATGCAGTCTCTTTTAGGTCAGACGTGGTGATCACCAGTGAATATAATACCCTCATTTTGACACCTAACATTTATTTCGGGTCGAAATGGGTTTTGACACAAAAATCTCTTCACACTTGCAAAAGTGACCCAGAATAGCACGAAGTTAATCTGGATCAAAACATCACAGTCAATTCACATATCAAGGCAGTTGCAATCCAGAATAAGCATTCCTGATCAGTTTCCCTGGTGAAAATAACAGGTGGACTCAACACGAGTAAGCTCTACCTCCTGCAGTAAGCGCCAACATTAGCCTTTGACAATAATGCCTGGAGCCAGGACAGTGTAATGCAAAAATGGATTCATGCCTATTTGCTATAAAAATTTACTTTGCTAGGTTTCAACAGACATTTTAGTTGAACCCGGCTTAATCTTATATGAATTACGGTACCGGGTATTCTTGAATATTTTAAACTGGGTCGAATCTGAATCGGGTGTGAACAGGGTAATCCTTGAGACCAAAATAATGAAGTTTTCAAAAGTTACTTTTCTGACAGCTGTATATGTATATTCTCAGCAATTTTGTAATTGAGTACCGGGGTAATAGCCTTTCTGGAAGTATAAGGATATTGTGTGTCAGAAGTGTAAATGTCGATCTTCCAGTGTTAGTGAAAGATCCCTGGTTGACCCCCTGACTCTAGCCCCCGGATTGCTTGTGATAGTAGTATTGTCTGCTATCTTCACCTTGTTATTGCGTCTTGTTATTGTGGGGTAACTGAGGGGAATATATAGGCTTTGTTTGTTTGAGATAACTACAAGGAGCTGGGTAATGAGTCTCCGGAGTCCCATTGCACTTGGTCAGTCCCCCATTCTGCATGCCCGGGCCTGCCCCAACTCTCTCGGGTTCAGACTGGCCACTAGGCATAAGCATTCACTCCGTCTGAACACTGAATGGACACTTCTATACAGTGGTCCCTCTCTTAAAGGACACTCTAGACAGGACACCCCTCTATAAAGGACACAATGTTTTGGTAGCAAGTACTGTGAATGCATGTGGTACTCCCTGTCACCAAAGAACTCTAATAAGGACACATTTTTTGGCAGAAGGGGTGTCCTTATTAGAGAGGGACTACTGTACACCTGGTCTTAAATGTAGAGGTGGCCTCAAACAGGCCTTAAAATAACCTAGTTGGACTTACAGGGGAGAAATATTGTCAAGAAATATAGTACTCTTAATTAAGGCCTTAATAGAGGTAGGGTTTATGTAACATGCCAAAGGTGCAGCTGTTAAAAACCAGCAAATGTTGTGGGCAGGTACAACCATGTGTCCAGATAATTTTATTTCTTGTTCTTCAAAATTTTATTCTTTTTTACAGATTTTACTTTGTTTCTGTTAAAATGGGACCATATGGGAGCAAAAATTTCAAACAACATCTCCTGTGAAATTACACAACAGATTTGTTCCACAACATTCACATACTCCTAGGGTAGGTCTCTTTACCAAATTTGTTAAAAGAAATGTGAGATTTGAGTTTTTGGCAAATTATTTTGCTCTTTTTGGGGGGACGTTTAACATTGTAGTCAATGGGGAACTTATAACATATGAGATATCTTGCAATTGCAAACAGTTGGTCATAGAGTGAAACTGACCAAAATTTGAGCCTCAGGGGATAGTGTTTATGTGTATACAGGGTACTTTTGACCATTAAATTTTTGTCAGTATGAGGACATTCAGTGCATTTGTGATTTTTGGCAACCTTGTATCTCAAAAACCGCTTGTTGTAGAGCAAAGCAGAGTGAAATTTAGCACTCAATAACACTAGTGACACAAATATGGGGTACCTTTGACCTTGTAGTGTTCAAGGTCATTTTGGGGCATTCAGTGCACTTGTGTCAAAATGGCCTGTAAGTCCAAAACGGTTGGTCATAGAGTGAATGATGGAGTGAAATTCGGGTCCCTGGGACACTAGTAACACATATATTGGTGTACCTTTTTCCTTGTAGTGTTCAAGGACATTTGGGGGTCATTCAGTGCACTTGTCTCAAGATGTTCTATAACTCGAAAACAGCTGGTCACAACGAAGTGGACTGAAATTTTCGACTCAGGAACACTAGTAACACATGTATGGGGTAAATGTTTGGCCTTGTAGTGTTCAAGGTTATTTGGGGATCATTTGGTACACTTGTGTCAAAATGGCCTGTAATTCCAAAAATGGCTGATCATAGAGTGAAGTGGACTTAAATTTGATACTCACGGACACCAGCAGCATATACCGGTGTGTGGTTTACCTTTGACTTTGCAGTGTTCAAGGTCATTTTGGGGCCATTTGATGCACTTGTGTCAAAGTGGCCTGTAATTCAAAAACGGCTCTGTCATAGAGCCAAATGGGCTGTATAAAAAATGGTCGAAACTTGGGATGTATAAACATATTTATAGGGTACATTTGACCGTGTAGTATTCAAAGTCATTTTGGGGTCGTGCACTTGTCTCAAAATGGCCTGTAACTTGAAAAGATTGTCCATAGAGCAAAACGGACTGAAATTTGGGATTCGGGAACACTAGAACAGCATATATGGAGTACCTTTGAGCCTCAAGAGTCAGTACCTGGTTCACATTCCTTGTCTAACCAAGGGCATTTTGGCCTGCAAGAGTCAAAATTAGGATCAGCCACCTCAGCCACATAGCTATGTTGGGTATATAAACCTAACTTGTTCCAGTCTGGCAAATGTTCAAGCAGAGCGTCAAGGCGTCTGGGTCTCTTGTTTAGCAACCCTGGCTCAGTTGTTCCTCTCTGGATTAGAGAGAGAATATCAGATTCCTGGAAACCAGATTAGTCACATAATCCACTGAGATTATTGCATGACAGGTATCACAACCTTCCCGTAGGCTCCGCAGACAAAAACTTGAAAATTGATCACGGCAATTAGGGAATAATTCATTAGTCCGAGATGAGTGATCCCGGCTGATGGCCTTCTCAGCAGCCAACTGTGTTGATCATATCCTAGCTCAGACCTGTTGTTGGTAATTGTCCAGGTTCATGCCCACATAGCCTCCCGCCATGCAATGGTAATACGATTATCGACTTATTGCCTTTATACCTTGAGCTTTTACAGAGCTGAACAGTGGCAGTTAATACTGTACAGTACAGTAGGTACTCTAGTTAGCTGTCAAGTACTGGTATTGTAGTAGTAGTAGTAGTAGTAGTAGTAGTAGTAGTAGTAGTAGTAGTAGTACCTCAATACGAGCCTAGTTAGGCCCTAGGTTACTATTAAACATTAATAGGAAACCATATATGGCGAATGCAATGGCGCCTTAACATTTGACCTTGAGTGACCTTGAAAGGTCAAACTCGAGACCATTCACATTTCTTCAGATATTAAGTGGTAGAAAAGCAGTATGTTGTAAATGTATTTCCTAGTAGTATTTGAAATTAATCTGGATGTCACATTGTGTAATTTGTTGGCAGGCGGGGTTTTCCGCTGTCCTAGCGGTCTTTCTTGGTTGATATTATTTTCACTCTGTGGAAATGTCTGTTCACAAAATATCTCAAAAAACTGTTTTACCAATCAATTTCAAATTTGACAGGACCCTTCCCTCTGACCCAAGCAAGAAATGATTCGATTTTGAGAAAAAATGCTCGGGGATAAGGGTAGCATTGGGGGTCCAAAACTTTGACCTAATAGTAAGAGATAGGAGAAAATATCCAAATAGCCAAATAACAGTCCAAGTGATCTAATAACTCTTCTGTGGATTGTAAATGCATGCAGGGTTACTACTGCGTGCAAGTTAGATGTGATAGTAGGGTATTTGTTGGCGGCGGGGTTTTCCGCTGTCCCAGCGGTCTTTCTTGTTTTGGTTTGGCTTGGGAGAACGAAAAAATCAGTTGAGAACGCTTACCTCAGAAAGATCAGGGCAGACAATATTGATTTCTTATGGTAAGACTAGAGGGATGTGCGTCTCGGTTGTTCCGGACAACCCAAGCAATAGCCCAAAGTACCCACCCAATCATTGATTATCCCATTCACAAATAAATTATGTTTCAGCACATAGTATCAGCGCGCGGCTAAATACGGCGGGCTGCTGGAAGACAATTCCATTTATTGAGTTCCGGCATCTTGTCTGTCGTGTTAACACCTCGGGAACCCCTGCAAAACTAAGTCACCGTGTAATGTCACCGGCTAAACATATCGAATATATGCACCTTTCCTCCACATCCCCTCCCAGCCTGGCTATTGTACCCCCCAGCAAACACCTCCTGTGCATGAACTGGTCCGCTCAAGTGCGTAACATAGACATCAAATAGCAAGTAAGAGCGACCTCTTCGATTTCTT
>JAAUYG010098245.1_pt1 | contig 15008 bp, 6 predicted proteins | sample 7278091 | NCBI WGS metagenome assembly JAAUYG01 (sample SAMN14350201, study PRJNA611818) | marine sediment metagenome | isolation source: surface marine sediment (0.6m) | place: French Polynesia: Moorea | collected 2018-08 | reverse complement strand
GTACTAGCTACAGCATCAGTCTCTCTTCACAGGTTTTTAGCATCTCTGCAAGTGCTACCTTTGATCTTTAATACCCTGTACTGGCTCTGTAGTCCAATATTGTACCTTGGACCCGATGAGGGTAATTAAGTCAACCCAGGGAAAGGTTGCTAATCATGTGCTAATGGCATTCAGTCTCTGTGCCTGGTATCTCAAAACCTGTAAGCAGAGGCTTACCCGCAGACTTAAAAAGGTAAACAGTTGAGGTCTACAGCCGTTAAGCATACTGTTACCATGGCTCCCTGATATACCCCCGGTACTAAATTATTATTTCAATAAGGACAATCCAAGAAGATTCTAAAATGCTTAAGTTTATGTTTTTGTTAAAAAATTAACTCAAAAATACCAGAAACATGTTTATTTGACTCATACTTCAATGATAACTGACCTAAGTAGAAGATGTACATACATGTAGGTTTAAGAGTTTTAGAGAACTGACGCAGGAGCCCTCCCTTTCAACTACAAAGGCTTATGGTTGTTTCAGGGGCTGAACATACATGTAGCTACCAAATTCGAGATTTTTCTAGCAGCTTTGGTGATCTTGAGACTTGTGCATGAAACAGGCTTTGGCGGTCTGAAAAGATCAATGACCTTGGGCCAGGGTGTCTGGCACATTTAGGATGTGGTCAGTGATAGTGATGGGGGACACTGGTGCATTATGATTAGCGTAATATACAGGAAACGCTGCACTTCCACCCCCTGGTGTATGGTGGGGGCATTGACCCTCTGAGTCTGTTCAAGGCCCTTGTATGATATATGATATACACATGTACAATCCTCGGTCCTTCGTCTTAGTCCTTCAAAGGCCTGGCTGATAGTGTATTTTTAGATGATCACCCGACACGACACGTCTGATCACGCTGATAGGCTTCTCAAATATGCTTAGGTCTAAGTTTTGACTTAAACCACCAATTCCCGGGCACCAATTTTTTTTTTAACACTCGGAATCTGACTTCAGTCAAAATTTGGACTGTAGCACCTGTACATGCATATATGCTGTTTCTGGTCTTAAGGAGGTTGGACACACTTTTAAAAATATTTAAGAAATTTCTGAAATTAAGTTTTTGGTAAAGGTAATGATGTGTAAGTTTGAAATATTAAATAATAAAGTGGGGTCACCGTTGTCTAAAAAAAGATATACCCACAGCAATATGGGGAACTTTCAGGAGTTTCCTGTCGAGAATTAACATGGTACCTAATGGGGATTTGACCAGACAACACAAATTCTAGCCAATATCATAAGGAAATAGATTTACCATTTTTCTAATTTTTATATATGTTGAAGCTTGAAGTCAGTATGTCAATATAAAGTAAAAAAATTTATAGGTCACCGTTCTTATTTTTTTGGCTACAGGCTGAAATTCGCAAAAATCTATGGAAATTCCATCAAAAAAATCAATATTTAGGAAGTGCAAGCCACTTTCAGGGAAAAAACGTCGTCCAGAAATATGTTTCTATGACGAACGATTGTTGTGTCGCTAGGCATCAAAAATAACAATCCCAAAATGATGCCATAAACTGTTAAAATGGGTAAAATACAAACCATTACAACGAAAGTATGTCGAACCTCCTTAAGTAACCGTTTTTTTTTCCTACTTCTTTCCTACTTACTTTTTTCCTAATTTCCTACTTTCTTGGGGGATTTAGTAAAAACTGCTGATAGAGAAGTGAAAACCCTAACGATGTTGGGTTTAAAAAAACAACATGATAAGATAAGAAAACCATGTTGAATATGTAAAAAAAATTGTGCTATTCATCGCTTGATATAAAGATAGGCATAGTTGATGTGACATATGATGTCGAGAGGTGCTAAGAAATATTTTTGGCTAATGCAATGGAAGAAAAATGTGTGTGACATGCATTTATTTTGTGTATTGACTAAACTGTACTCTCAGTTGATCAATAAATTCTTCTTCTTCTTCTTCTTAAAATAAAATTTCCTTTAATTTAATAAAAAATACATCTATATTAAATTGGAAAAGGGTGTAAGATTAATAACATTGAAATAGGAGGGACTCGGAATATAGCAGCATTATCTAGTGCATTCAAATGAAAGCATTTTTTTTTCATTACAAAATGTTGCATTATGGTCGGAAAACAATTGTAACTAATTGCATCCTTGAGAAAATAAACATTCCACCATTTAAAATGCTGAGGTTAGGAAATGTTGATTTGCATCAAATTTTTCTGCTTAGTTTTTTAATTTTAATTTAAATACAAAATGCTAAAGCGGATTCAAAATATTAAAAACTGAACCGCTCATCAATGTCAAATATAAACCTAATTAAAGACACAGATCGTTCAAAAACTGAGTTCTAAAATGGTCAATGTGGTTCCCAAGAGCCTGTTTTTACATCAGGTGACATGTACAGACAGCACCCCTTGCAGAAATTTACAGAAGATATTTACAATTAAGTCCCTCAAATTCTGACCGAATTCACACAAAATATAATACATTTTTGGTTAGTTATAAGTAATGAAAATCTAGATTGGGTAGAATGCATTAGCCATTGCAAGGAGAAAATTATGTGAGCATTACTTTACTTTTGAGGTCCACAAGATCATATATAACAGAACAAAACGTGTCTCTAAATCACTGTCACACACTCTTCTTTTATCCATATTTCTACAATGGGATCCCGGGATGGGCTATTTTGGGTCTTAGCTAGTAATACAAATCTTAATACTTCAGTTGTTGCCCAAAAAGGTGATTAGAAGTTTCTGAATAAACACACCTATGATGGTTTAATTTTTTTTAGTATTCTCCCTTGGATGATCTTATTATCTTTCAATAAGTACCTTTATGTTCAAGCAGACGAAAAATATGGGTCCGGTTAATATAGATCATAGTGCATATAGTGATGTAGAGATATTGATTGTTGAATTTTGTACAGTGGCAGTCATGGGCTTTGGCAAATGACCATAAACTGTTTTTTTTTTTTTTGTCTATTATTGATATCAATGTATGACAGAGTAAGTTTGTGTATTTAAAACCATTTTATAGATGCCATGTGCCGTACTGTGGGCTAAATGTTCATCTGCAGACCACACTGGTAAGCAGTGCTAATTGGTCATTGTTTGCACACGGCCGCTGATCATGGTCACAGTCTGTGCACACTGTCCTAGACTCTGGGTTGTCTGGTTGAAGTTGCCGGTGCAGCATATAAATATACCCGCACTTTCCTTTCCCTGGGCCAAAAGTTCGGGATTTATGAAAAAGAGATTCCCAAGAATCTCATTACTAATTGCTTTTCTAGAGTCTTCTGCATTATTTGACACTGCAGGTTGCCTCTTCCACTGCTATCAATTTTATACATACTTATCTTGACGATGACATTTGATATTTTAGTATGTGTTCTCCTTACCAGTAGATCGTTCACAGTATTATACTGAATACTTCTTGACCATATTCGTTGTAATATGTATTGGTAAACTATCGATCTACTGTGTGATCACTTATTTTATAATGTCTGTAATATACTCATCGACTCATCGTGTTAAATGTGCATTTTGATAGTAATCCTTTGTCTTGAATTTTGGTGGGAAATCAGACGCCATCTTGGATTACTGTATCGTATGAATGACTTGAATGAAAGTATGATTGCTAAAGCAGTGTCTCTGCTTTGCAGGTTTGTCTACCATTTCACTATGGGTTTTCGGCTGCCGGCCGAAGAGGACGAAAGGATTTTAAATAAATCTTTGAACATACCACCAGACTATGTTTCCTACCACCCACTACCACAAGAACCCGGCAGTCCCCTGCTACAATTGTATAATAACACTTGTACCCATGAACATGCAGTTTGAAAATAAAATCCCTTATTTAAAAATATAAATTCCTACTCCATACCCTAAACTGGAATAATCCCGTTATTTTAACAGCAACCAGTGTTTTTCTTGAGTTCTGATAAATCTACGCAGTTAGTGGAATCGATTTATGCCAGCGCTACCCGGCAGCGCTAGACTTTCCTCTCTTTTCGAGCCTAGGTAGTGTTGGAGCAGTCTATACCAAGGTGGGCAGTGCAGACATTTACACTATCTGGCATAATGTATATTAAAATGTTTCGAATGTAATAACAAACTTACTTTTACTGCCATCTTTAACTGTTTAGAATAATTTAATAATATTTAATTTTATATTGTTTATATTTTTTTTAGAACGGTATCAATATTTGTGGCCAAATGTATTATCCGAAATTGAATTTCAGAAAGAGGCATCGCTTTGTTTACCAAGGTTGTTATGGAAACCTAAATGCTTTAGACCACAGAGAAGTCAAAAAATATTTAATATTTATTTTGTACCATTTATTCAGGTTATATGACTTCTAACATATTTCTTAGGGACTGCTACTGCAAGCAGCAATAATATACGTGAAAGGTTCCTAAGCTCGACTATTCTCTGAAATGCCGCCGAAAAAAGGAAAGAAAGGAGGCAAGAAAGGCGGACAAAAAAGCGCAACTCAGGAGAAAGGAAAAGATGAAGGGGATAGTTCTCAAGAACCAACGGAAAAAGAAGTGTTGCTACAAAAAGAGTAGGCCTAATTTTGTGGTTTAAATTAATCATTTTGTTGCCCTAGGGTCTGTATAAATGCTACTTTAATATTCAGAGATATAGGGGATTCTCCTATTATCGCCCATGCCGTGGCGGTTGCCGGTCATTTCGTCACACGGTCGTTTCGTCACAACCTACGGTCGTTTCGTCACAGTCATGTCGTCACACCCGAGTTACCTAATCAAAGGCGTTTTGGGTGTCCAGCACTTTATTATTACCATGATTATACCATGGGCCAATCATCAAAGCAATTGCAGAGATTGCTTGCATGTTTTAAAGACTGAACCGTTATTGTCTGCCTTGATAATTAGTAAGTTATAACTTTAATCATGGCAAAGAAATATACCAGCTCTAAACTGCTAAATGAGGGCTTCATTGAGTTTAACTTCATAAAGCCAGGCCATATCACAACGACATTTGATACAGTAGCAATTATGGGAGAAGAATTCGAAAAAAATATGTTTGGGGAGGTGAGTCATTTATCCCTAGGTCGATCACAAGCCCTCTCCCCCATCAGCCGCCGGTCAGTTCGTCACACAAAAGTAGTCGTGACGAAACGACCGTGTGACGAAATGACTGGATACCGCCGTGGCCACTGTCTGACTGTGGTCTGGAGTTCCATTTCTAGTTCATAATCCACAGGCCTCCAATTGGAGTATTGCGTGGATGCGATGTGGAAATTTCTTTTAATTCTTTTTCCGGTTGCCAGTCGTTTTGACACGGTCTTTTCGTCACATCCTACGGTCGTTTCACCACAGTTATTTTGTCACACATGAGTTAGGCGTGTTTGGTGTCCAGCACTTTGTTATCTTATACATGTCATACTCTCATAGGCATATATGGCTCTACATATATCATCAAAGCAATGGCAGATGTTGCCTGCGTGTTTTAAAGTTGAACATTTAGTGTCTTGTTAATTAGTACCCTTCATACATTAATCTTAATCAGGGCAAAGGAATGTCGCCTCCAAGTGAGGGCTTCAGGGACCTTAATTTCATAAAAGTACAGGAATTAAGGACATTGACAAGTTGGAAAAGATCCAGAGATTGGCAGCAAGGTTTGTGTGATGAACCAAGCACAGAGAGGCAAGGAACTTGGCAGTGTCACCAGTATGCTGTCTGAGCTGGGATGGGAAAGCCTGGAAGCCAGAAGGAAGAGGAGGAGCCTAGTCAGCTTCTACAAACTGGTGAATAGCTACTTCAGGATACTGAGGAGTACCATCCGAGGACAAACCGTCCAGGCCCAACCTGAAGGGCAAACACCAGACAGTTTAGCCTGATGCCAGCTGAGGTCCTCTAATTCCTTCATCCGAAGGACAATTCCGCTGTGGAACAGCCTTCCGGAGACCGTGGTTGTGGCTCTTTCTGCAGAAGTCTCCCAGCAAAGGCTAGCCGGCATTCAGTTTTAAACCGTCCATGGCACCTATCTGTAAATAACACTGTCGATTCTATGCACCCTTGTTTGGGATTTTGAGACCATCCACACCCCTCCATGGGCCTTTGTATAGTGCTCAGTCAGAGTGTTCCAAGTATACAGAAGAAGAAGATACCCTTTTTCCTTATTGTATTGTCATGTGGTATATTCCAGCAGCTGATGGGGGAGAGGGGTTGTGGCCGGGGGTTGTGGTGGGCCTGGGACAAATGAGTGACCTCAAACATGTTTATTCCGAATCTCCCATCCATGCATATTGTTTCAATATTCAAGTCTCAGTTAATTGTACATGATTCGATGGGTATACACTACCATACAGTTATAGCTGGTCCCAATGATACTTTATAATGGGTCTTAAAGTTACCGGTAACAGTTTTATAGGAAAAAAGCACTTCAGATTAAGCCAAGACATAACATATGATTAACCCGAGTTATTATTATCATTAACCTGCAGCCAGAAAACCTGTCAACCACAGCTGTAGCAATTTTTGGATATAGACCTGCCACTTAAGCCAGAAAATATAAATATCCACATGAGATAGGTTTTCTGAATAATATATTTCTCCAGGGAAGAGTCAGGGTACTTTAATTGCACAATAGTATATCATGATATATCATGTATATGTTGCACCCTAAACATGCTAAAGGCTTATAAATACTACATTCTACTTTAGGTCAAGTCAACCTGTCAATGCGTTTTAAAAAGATTTTCCTTATTTTCAGACTGGATGATCTGACCGGAGAACTCGAAGACCAGAAAAAGAAAGTTGAAGAGCTGTATCCTTTATTATAAACAACTTATCTAGACTGTTGGTGCATTAAATTTATGGCTTCATGATTTCAGGTTTCTGTTTTGTAAAGCCACTATTATATCAAAGAACGTGAAAATGCAAGATCACCAATCCATATACCGGTGCCTATGCCTGAATCATTGTATGCATAGAAAGATGAAGGCTGTAAAAAGGGCCGGGGGTGTAGTAAATAGCAATAGTGCTATAGCATCTCTTAATCTAATCTATAATACTACAATGTGCCTAAGCTTCCATGACTGGTGAACTCAAATAATACCTCATGTGTTGTATGTATATGTCTGGAATTAATAAGCACAATTTAATGATTCAGAGATTCAAGTTCCTATGATCAGTAATAGTCTGCTATTGTTAATCATTCCAAAGGGTGCAGTATTTTCCTTAACACCTTCACAGACGACTGGAAAATGATTGGCTGCAGCAAGAAGCCCAGAAAATAAGGGTTGAAAATGTAAGTACATACGTGTAAATAAATATAGCCAGATGCCTCATAGTTCAAAGTATTATACTTGTGTGCCACATGGCAGATGTGTCATTTTCCAATTTCACATAATATTTTGTATCCTGGAATGTGGTTTTACCATTGTCTATAGATATAACCCAACAGCAAAAAGTGCTGGTAAACTATACAATATGAATATAATACCAGTACGTATTATAAGTTTTTTCAGTTTGCAATTTGTGACCTTATTGTACATTTACATTGCAACTGTAATGGCCAGCTGCTAATTTCATGTTAAACTTGGGTAATCTATATATTCTGTATGTGCATGAAGATCTTATGATATATCATGTCATTTGTCTGAACTATATATATTAGTTGAATGGCCTGCGTCAGGGTCTGCTTGTAAGAAATTGCCTGTTACTCAAATTGATTGTCAGTTGAACAGACAAATATATTTGTGTGCCCTACAGACAATTCAGGCCATAAGCAACCAGACTGACTGAAAGGTAGTAAACATGGTAAATGTAATTTTAACACTGATGTTAAACCCAGTTTATAGATAAAAATGATGCAATTGATTTTTCTTCACCTTCCAGCATGAGTACATGAGTTACATGGAGAAAAAGAACCAGAAGCGACAGTCCAACATAATCTCCCTGAGTGATCACAACAGGAAAGAGATCTCCGACCTCAAACAGCAGAAACAGCTCATGCTGGAGGAGTATGCAAAGAGGAAGAAGGGTATGCAAGCTTGACAAAATTGAGTCCCCAAATAAAGTGACTTCAGATGACTTCCAGAAAAAAATCAGAATTTCCATTAAGACTACTAAAATGGCACTTGTATGATCATGAAAAATAGTAGACCATTATAGCTCCCAAGTGATTAGCATGATTAGTGCATGTGTGGTTTTTTTTTAACAAAATTGTTGTCAGTTCCCCGTAATGTAACATTCGGCTGGTAATTTTCGTAAACTATTTATTGCTAATATCAAAGAGGGCTTTTTATAGGATCAGGATCGAGGTAATTTCTGAAAAATCTAAAGTCTACAAACGGACTTAACTTCACTAACCACCCTGGCGTCCATTGTCATTTCCGTGCTTAAGATCACTTAAATAAGAAAATGGTCCCAGTTTCCTAGAAGTATAACTTTTGAACGTTTCGGTTGGTAACAGTTTATAAGGGTTTATGATAAACCATGTGGGTATTTCAGTCCTAATATCAAAGGCTCATACATACTGCAGGTATGGGTAAACATTATTTTAACCTATTTTAGAGTTGCCAGCATATATGGTGCATATACATTGGCATTTTAACCTGTTTCAGAGTTACAGGAGGTCCTGCTGCAGAAGGAGAACGAACTGGAGAAAACCAAACAACGACTACGAGATCTGCAGGAATACAAGGTGAGACAGATTGAGACTACATGTATATATAGCATACGTTACACAACTTTCTAATTTCCTCCCATAAAGAATGCTTAATGCATAATTTTCGTGATTCTAGTACTTCAGAGGACTGGAATATAATGTCAGATCAAGTGTTTTAAAGCATTATTGTTTCTAATTTCAAATATTTACAATGAATGGCAAATTTAGTCGGGCAACTAAGTGATGATTTATTATTTTCTGTACTACTTAGTATCATCATTTGTATAAATTAAGTGATGTTTTGTCTAAATTTAATATCTGATATCTGAGTTACACAAACAGTCATGATGCCCCAAATTTTGTTTGAATTGTATTTGTATCATTGTCATCGTAACTCCAGGACTTGCAAGTAGACCAGTTGTCCCATATCCGTGAACTGGAGAAAGAAGTGATGGCCCTGCGGGGGAAGCACTCAGAGGCTATCCAGGAGCTGAAGACGAGGTTCCTGGATGAGAAACGGGAATATCGCCTAGAGTCCGAAAACAAGATCCAGGCCATGTCTAAACAGGCCAACAAGGTTAGCAACAACACACGTGCATGCATATATATATCTTATATTGAATCATAAAATGTGAAAAAGATGCCATTATTAGCACTATAACCCAAATATTAATGTGCATATGTGCAATGATCAAAGCATATAAACAGACCGCGTTTGTTAAGATAAATTCTTACTGATGAAATCCAAAGTCTTGTAAGTCCAGCTTTTGAGACATTTTTGAGATTGTAAGGATTACCATGCTGTAACTGACAGTGAGTCATCTGAAGTAAACTTACTGATGAAGTGGTCCCTCTCTTAAAGGACACTGACTGTAGAGAGGACACCCCTCTACAAGGACACGGATTCTTGGCAGCAAGTACTGTGAATACATGCTGACTGAAGCCTGACTCTCACCAAAGGACACCTCTCTAAGGACATAATTGTTTGGCAGATGGGGTGTCCCTATTAGAGGGGGACTACTGTACTTTGTATTTGTAAAATATCTGTAGTTGTTGAATATTCATAATTTATACCTCTTGAAAGTACAAGTGCAGTATTCACTCCAGTAATTCTAATCACCAGATGGCAGCAATCCACCGATACTCATGTGTTGCCCGTTATACCTTCTCCCAGGAGGCCATGCAGTGTTTAAATGACCACACACTGAAAATCAAGCTGGAAAACCGAAAGCTGCGACATGAACTCTTGCTGCTCATACGCAAATCCCGCGCATTGCACGAACACAAACGCCATCTGGAGGAGCAGAAACAACAGCTGTTACTGGAGCAGCAGTATGCTTCCGATCTCAAAACTCTGAGACACACACGACAACACAAAGTTCTCAAGTCATTTGGAATGCTGGATGACGGCGATAAAGTCTCCGTGAAGCAGAATGACATGACGAAAACCTGACTGGGAGAGCAAATAGCAGACTGGTACCTTGTACTACAGAAATATGTATTTATGCTAGTTGCTTAAGGCTAATAAAGCAATACAAAAGAAATAGTACAGTGTACTATCACGCCTTGCAGTTCAGATTGTGTTTGATACAGTATACATGAATCATTTGTGTGAATTGGAGTATATATATAGGACATGCATCAGACATGGCCATGTACATGTACTTTAATATGGTAAGAACTGTGTGTGAAGTTATGTCAATGTACATTGTACAGTAGAACCTGTCTTGAAAGACCGCCCCTTTGGCCATAAAAATATGGTCTCTGAAGACAGGTGGTCTTTGGTGGCAGGTTCATTTACCGGTACATTGAAATGAAGAGCTTCTGCCCAAAACTGGTGGCCCTTCAAGACAGGTGGTCTCTCATGGCAGTGGTCTCTCAAGGCAGGATCTATGTATAATCATGATGATGTAAAATCTACCTTTTCTTCTCATTGCTGTGAGCCAGTCATATAGGTTGTGACCACCGTATACTGATAGATTCTTGGTTTACCATATATTTACAACAATTCTTATTTATTTACAACAATTCTTAATTTATTATCTGTGGCACTGCACATGTTGAATTTACCAGAATATTAATTTAGAAATTCTAACTGTATGGGTACAGAGACCATGTATTTCCAGGGAGGGGAAAGAGTGATTGCTTCTCCATAGAAGCCAGTTTTGTCACTGAGCAGGCTAATGATTGTTGCTTTGAAATCCGTGATCTATAGTGTACTATAGTGTAGTAATGTATTTCGTGCTTCCGACCCCCAAAGCATGGAGAGAGCTACAGTAAAACTTGAATATAAAGACCACCCTGGGGACCAACAAAATGTGGTCTTTATACACAGGTGGTCTTTATATGCAGGTTCAATAGCACAGAAAGTATATACCTGGGGACCTGTAAAATATGGTCTTTATAAGCAGGTGGTCTTTATATACAGATGGTCTTTAGAGCAGATTTGACCACATATCACTCTTATGTAAAAAGTCCCATGCTATATAGCATGATATGCCAGCTGTACGTAAGGTTATACTGGGTACATGTTGTTTGCCAACAGATTCTGGGACTTGTCAGTTTAATTCATCATTGCCTTTGCGATATACGTACCGGTATTAATCCTAGACATAATTTATACCATATTTCCATTGGTTGTGAATTGTCCCAGTTAACTATACTGAAACTGTGACACAGCTGGACTCTGTGTCATAAATGTTCTTAAGCTGTATTTCTTAAGCACACTTCTCAATATGATTTTTGAGAAACTATAGCGTGATAGGTCAGTTTATTTCCAGCAATTTTTCACAGCATCTTGTTCCTGTAATTATGGAACTGAAGCAAAATCTCTAAGTGCAACAAACTATAATTTCAATGGTTGTGTTCTAGGGTTGTGATGGAATCGCGTGCCAATCTATCTAAAATGCCCTCAAGATACATGAACCAGCATACAGTGAGCGGACAAGAATCTTCAGGATTAGCTTTGCTATTACACTTTGATCACCGATTCAGAAGAAAACCTATAAATTTAAATGATTAAATATTAAGTAAATACAGAATAGATAAAGAAAAATTTAGCAAAGATTTGACTGTTAACTTTTTTAAGAAGACCAACCCTACTGGGCTACTGCTACATTTGTACTACAAGGAGCAGAACAAAGATACTCTGAAATGCCCCACTGGGGAACTCTGCAAGATGCTGGGGAGCATCCATTTATGGGGAAATTGGAGGTTAGTCTGCATGTACTTGTACACAAGGTGGTTCAAGCCATAATAAAACATTCAGTTCTGGTTTCCTTTGTCTTCTTTTCATCTATCAAGGAAAAACATATATGCAATTTTTTTGTAAACACTCAGTATTTTTTCTCAGTTACACCAGTTTGTCATGAACTATCGAGTCAGTGGAGTGGCATTTTAATTCCAAGGAAAACTGTTTATGCAGATAGAAGTTTGCCTCATTACACAAAAGGTGATATAAAACTGACGAGAACGCGAAAAGCAATGGTTCACCCGTGGTTTATTATTTCAAAGTCCAGTTGTCCAGACAATGTAAACAATAACATTTCATACTGTTAGCTGTTCTGATTGAGCACATAGTTTCAAACACTGATTTCACTTTTTTGACATGATCGCAAGTTTACAAGACCAGACTCCTCTCTTTTATAACTTTTAACAATTTCACTCGGATACATATTTGTATATTTAAAAATATTAACACATTTTGAATATCCATGGCATGAATACATGTGGACTTACACAATGGCAATACTGCATGATTTAATGTCAGAATTTTGTTCACCCAACACTTCTCACTAAGAAGTACATGTAGAAAAACTCGGGTGTACCTGTCCTGTTATATATATAGTTACAACTTGATAACCACAGCTTTAGGTGTTCCCTATGATAGTGTTACTAAGAACATGTGGTACGTATGCTGTCCATGTCATGTATATTAAAATACCCAGACACAGGTCACAACCTTTGAAGAGCGCACATCATGCAAATTGCTAATCTCACTCTGGAACAGACCACATTATTTTAAAAAAAAACACTCGATCGTGAAACCAGATAGCGATAGTAAACCCAAACCCAAGAGTAGCTTCTCATGGCAGCTGCATAAAGTAGTACCCTGTGAACCTGCACAGTCTTAAACAAAAGGCCATGAAATATACTCTGTTCAAGGTGCTATCTTACAAATGTAGGTACATGTGTACTAAGGCTGCATGTTATTTTACTGTGTGTTGTTTGGTATTGATTTCTTTTTGTTGTGAAATTGCTAATTTTATGTCTCAAAGGTGGACGACACCCAACAGGAATAAATAACTTTTTACATCTGGAAATATTTGGTTGTGTAATTTAACAAACCAATGGTGATTCAAATTTTCCAGCACAAACAAATATGGGGAAATAAACTTTAATATAAGCACAATGTCTACAGTGTCTGTATGTACAGTGAACCTCCATTTTCAAAGACTTTAATGCTGGCTCAATATAATTTAAAGCATCCTAGCTGTTTTCTATAACATACCGGCACTACACTTTTTGCTACTACAGATTGCACTCAAATATTCGAGTGCTGCAGCTTGCCATGCAGCTTTGTATTCAATTGAGTACAATGAAACCGTTAATAATGCCATGGTTAAGAAGCGTGTCTACTGCATGTTAAATATTACTCTTAACACCTGTTACAGCATGCCCTAGAACCCTATGCTGTGTGTTCATTACACTCAGGTGAAGCATTATATAGTCATCACTGATTTGAATACTACACGTAGTTATAAATATACAGCATCACAGGTAAACACATCACATGTACATGGAATAATAAAAAGACATACCAATATTAAGGCAATAAATAGACTATATAAAACAAAGAAGTTAAAATACATTTCTTTAATTATTCACATGGTAATACATTAATTATTTGCATACTAATATTTGCCGGTGACAATGAGATCATCGTCGTCGTCATCATCATCATCAGATGCAAATGTTGCAGGAGATCGACGCATGGCTGAGGATGGCCTCTGGAAATGACATTAACACAAAGGCTGTGTAAGATATGCCGAATACATGCAACAGACATTACAACATCACTGCCAGGCATATAAGGAAGAGAGCATGCATGTACAGCATTTTTTTTTAAAAGACTGCTCCTTAGCTTCATACTGATTATTGATTATTACAGATCTGTTCAACCTCTCATGCTCTGCATACATAAACCTGAAGATGCTATAAGGTGTCCCAGTGAGATGGTCCCTGTGAGGTTGCCCTTCAGCATTCCTACCGTTCTCAAGTTAGGCTTTGGTGTCCCAATTTGGATGGTACAGGTATAGTAGTCCCTCTCTCAGTGGCCATGCCAAACAGAGGCCACCCTCTCTAATGTGGTCACAATTTTTTCTTGGCAAACAGTGTGGCCTTATTAGGGAGGGACTACTGTACATTCTCAATAGGTACAGTTTGATGATGATAACCTATTTACTAGTGTCTAGTATGTAATAACAAAAATTCCTTCTGATAAAGCAAATTAGAACATTGGTCTCCTTGATCACCTACTTCAATGTTTACCGCAATGGGTGTAGCAAATTCCCTAATAGCCTAGCTCTCACTAGCCTAACACCCCATCTGGCTACAGAATCTTATTATACAGTCCTTCCAAGATTTGGCGAGTTTAGCGCAGAATTTCGACTTGAGCATGGCAGCATGCACGGAAATGACTGATTTGGCATAGAAAATCGCAGAAAGTCAACTTCCCATGGTACTGGGGAGATTTTCCATTTTCTGAGTGCAGAATTAACATGTTTTAGAGCGCCATTGTATTTTCGAGCACAAAATTTGAATATTCCGAGTGTACAAACTTTCTATTTTTGAGCACAGAATTTTGATTTTTCGAGAGCGCAAGAATGGAGAATGGAAATTTTGATTTTTCTGTGCAGAATTTAAGAATTTTTTTAGAGCACAGAATTTGCATTTTTTTTAAGAGCGCAGAATTTGCGTTTTTTGAGCGCAGAATTCTGAAGGATCTGCTTATAGCCCAGCAAGCATTCACTACATGCCACAGCCCAGCACTACCTGCTACAGCTAGGTGTCACCTGCTACAGATGTCACCTGTCACGGGTGTCACCTGCAGTGTCACCAACCTGTCTGTATGAGGAGGAGGACCGTGCCGACGTCGGTGTCCCTGACCGGGTGACACCAGGGCTCGGGGCACGTGGTGACCTCAATGACCCCTTCCTGGGCAGAGGAGAATGCCGCCCTGGAGAACATACATAACAGAAATTTTATGGACTCGGACGAGTCCTTATATTGTTTTAACGTAGCGAACATCAGGTCCTAACTTTTGCATGATCGTAGCAGAGAATGCAGCACCAGCTAATAACCG
>JAAUYG010267330.1_pt1 | contig 15014 bp, 16 predicted proteins | sample 7278091 | NCBI WGS metagenome assembly JAAUYG01 (sample SAMN14350201, study PRJNA611818) | marine sediment metagenome | isolation source: surface marine sediment (0.6m) | place: French Polynesia: Moorea | collected 2018-08 | reverse complement strand
GTGTTTACAGGCGCTCTTTGAAGATTAAAATGGAAATATGGTGTTTTCTCTGACAGTAAGATTTATCATTGTGCTTAATGCAATTTTAAAGCCAGATTTCCTTTATTTATTGCAACAAAATACGGCGCCTAAATTTGCGTGGTTTCGACACGGGAATGGTGTTTCTTTGGGTGTTTGTCTGGAATCACAAAGAATGTCTCACTAATCACCCTCGCCTTATTACCCACTTCTGACGGCACTTTTCTTATCTCATCATCAATCTGTTATGTAAACCCGTATTTGCTGCCTGTTTGTAAATGGGCAAAGGGTACAATTTAGAATTTAACTGCTGCTCCACTTCTACAAATGCTTTTCCCCCAGAGATCAAACATCTCGATAGATTGTGCTCAGCCTCACAATCCTCTTCACGACACCCGTTGTAATTTGATGTGAGATAGCACTCCAGACACAGCAGGGGACTTTTTCTGCCATCAGTTCAATCGTTTCTCATGTTCAGCAGCAGACAGTGATATTCTTGGTGCAGAATTGCTGAAAAGGAAAAAGTTTCTTGCCCTTCTCGTTTCTGCTTTGGGTGTGAAAAGTTCTGGCAGCACCAAAAGAGTTCCCTAACACCAGTTCCTTCAAGCTTGTCTCCCAGCTCATTTCCGTCACGCTTAGGTCACCCCCCCCCACACACACACTGTGTGCCACCCCAAGACTGCCACAACCTCAACACAGACCAGAAGCAGCACCTGCCCTGAGTATCCCTTCCCACCTTTTTGTAGATCCCGACGAGGGCTTTGTGGATAAACTGCAGTTCTTTCTCCTTGACCGCTCAAAGTTGAAATGAAGGCATTGCTCTTTGCTGAATCTGCTCTAGACCTTTGTGGCCATTCTCGCGCCTAATTGGACTGACATTTTGGGCATTGAATTCATTCTTTGTGTCTCCATTGTCAGGAGTAAACAATGTCATATTTTTATGATAAAAGGATGACCTCTGGGATGCACCACTGAGTGACAGTTTGCGCATCTGTCACGTAGTTTGACACACGCACGCAAACGTCACGCCGCAGAGATTTCAAATTTTCCTGGCGTGCATGTCTTTCTTTCGTTGAGACTGAGAAAGGTTGGCTCATGCACAGAAATATATAGATGCATTGCACAGGGGCAGTATTTTTCGTGAATAATTTTTCTCTGCTTGTGGTCGAATGAATTGGATGGTATTTTTGAACTACGTGTGTACTTCACAAGAACAGCTTGGCGAGAGAGCAGCAGAAGGATGACAAGGTATATACGCGTGACTTTGTTTGGTGACCATTATTGTCTGGGTCATGCTGGATTATTTGTGCCTTTCTCTTATTTTTTTCCTTTTTTCTGTCAGTTTGTCTTTGGAACAAACCAGTCCTGATGCTATAGGCCATTCAATCGAGTACCCGTGGGCTATTCTGTGTCAAATGAAAAATAAGCATGCAGGCTGCGTCGTGCCACTTTCAAACAAATTTTTGAAAAGCGTCGTCTCTTGTTTTGCGTTGACCAAGACTTGCTTGAGGCTACGTCCCTTGGAAAACTTGACAACACCCACCAGATGCTCAAAGAAAACAATCTGAAACACTTTTCTGCTGCACGAGCAACAAAAGCCTTCACGAACATTCAGCACTCAATCTGAGGCAGGAATCTGTTATCGAAAAGAGCGACCGAGCGACCAAATTCAGACCATTCTGAGACTTCAGATTATGCTGGCTGCTTGTGATTTTGCCACCCGAGCAAATATTCCCAGTCGGCACTTCTTGGAAATGACAACTCTGCATGTCAGTATTACCTGTGCACGTGTACGTAAATGGAACGGAAGGATTAAGGAAGTGAGAGACTGCTTTGATGTGTGTAATCTGGCTGGTGAGAGACAGTGATCCTGACAGGGCTTATCGTGGTGTTCTGTCGTCCGTCCTAGACCTGAATCAAATAGCCCAGGTGTATTCAATACTGGATGTTTGGTCGTGTATGTCCGTACAAAGCTGTAGAACGCGAAGAACAAGAACACAAAGCTGCGCAAGTCTGACAGAGAAGCAATTACCTTATTTTGCAGCAAGTTATAAGGCCTTTAATTGTGACAACCTCTTCTTCTAGCCTTTACTTACTTCCAAGGCAAAAACCTTCCTTTGAATTGTGCAGAGAAAATGGTAGCTTGTCAGAGGCATGCATGTCTGTGTTGTTTTACAAAAAACATTCATAACACCTTTATGTTACGGCGGCACGTTCATGTTGAAAAGAGCTGGTGCTGATGATTTTGTCTGAACATCGTCTGTAGTTTCTTTCAACACAGGCTTCGAAGAATTGGCGTCGAGAGCTGCAAAAATGCGTCATCTGGGTTGTTCTCCTGGTTTCTTCTGATGCAAACTTAAACTGCAAATGGAGATCTTTTTCGTTGTCGAATCTGATGTTGATGCTGTGCTGGATGGGGGTAAGGTGTTTCTTGTGGGAAAACTTTTTTCGTAGTCCCTTTTTCTGAGACCAGTCTCCACTGTCTACATGTGTTTTTTGATTTTCCTTCATGACTTCAAAATTGAAAATTGAATTGAAAGCATCGTGCACAATTTGTCCATTGTACCTGCATGGTTGCAGCTGGAAACAGAAAAACAAATAGTTCCTGACACATGCCGGAAGCAGGAAACAGAACTTGATGGCAGGGAGTGTCACCCCATGATGTAGATCTATCACGAAGAGACATCCCCTGCAACTATGGAGTTGATGGTCTGCAGGACATGCAACTCTGCCACAACAAGGCGACCCACAAACAAGGGGATGTCTGGTAGTGACCCTGTAGCCTAGCCATGATGATCAGGGTCAGTAGAGAGTGTGGGGTGCCCTGTAGTGATTGCGCTTCCCGATGCTCTCATCTTCTGAATTTTTCAGGCTCAGAAGCCTCCCAACCATAGATGTATGAACGATGGTTGGACACAAAGTCCAAATACTTTGCAGCCCTCAGCATCCCAAGGTGGGGTTACATCCATGGGAGGACACTCATGGGGGTAACACTCATGGAGGTAGCATCTGTGGAGGACGGGGACAACATCCACGGGGGGAGTAACATTCATAGGGGGCTAAAAACATCCAGGCAGGATGTAACATTTGTGGGGGGTAGCACTTCTGGCAATGGGAGCGCAGTGGGGGAGTGTAACAGACCAAAGGTCCTGTGAGGCCCAAACAACCAGGAGCTTCAACACTACTTTGTGACTTTTTCCTCGGCTGCCAAGGTGCAAAATCCCAACCCAGAATCAGGAAATTCATGTGCACAGTTTCTTGGGTGACAAAGTGCAGAAGCCAGCTATTCCTTAGATATTCTTTTGTCTCGTGACCAAAAGAAATAACTTCTCCTTTGACAAAAAAACTCAAGCAATTGAAAATTAATTAATTCTGAGACACCTTGGTAGTGTGGAAACCAAAGAAGGATGTGGCATGCAATAACTTTTGGAAGTCATGAAAACCGAAGCAAAATGATTGGTCAGGGTGATTTGTAACCTCTCAACCTTATCCTTAGCAACGTGGGTTGTCAGTCACAACGTGAAACCTCAATTTCCCTGACGTCTTCCTTCAGGGCTCCCCACATGGTCATTGCTATTGAAATTCAGTGAACAACATGGAAATTCCACACTCAAGTCTCAAATGACATTCTGCTTCGTTGATTCTCCCTCTTGAGTTCAGATCAATGACGGGGATGATACATGGTTGAACATATCACAGTTTAATTTGATTGAACCCGTTAGGTATTGTGCTCGGTCTTCTTTGGCGCATAATTGAAAAGACCTAGCCAAACAAAATCCCGATGTATGGTGAAGTGTATCTGCGTGCTGTGTAGCATGTTTCGAACGAACCCTTTGCCTTGTGCAGAAAAACATTCGTTTCAGTTCACAGCAGTCACTTGGGTGGATTTCTTTGGTTAGCGTTGCATTTTTGTCAAGGTGGTTTTTCTTTCCTTTGCCGTTCGTGATCAATAAAGCTGCGTCGCAGTGCATTTTGTCGATTGTTCCTTGTTTCTTCAACATCAGTGTTTATTTCATCAGCTAATTGAAGATGTGTTCAAGAATGCATTACATTGAGAAACGAAAGGTGTTTCTGTCAGGATGTTGGGTTCATGATACGTGTCTGCGTCACTTTTTCTGTGAAACTCAAATGAAATGTCTTCGATGTCGTCTCTGATTTTCAGCAGGGAATGAAAGCTGTGACAGAAGGAAAAGGCTGTCTGGACAGGCCGCAGATGTTTTTGCTGTGTGAAACGAACCTCTTTTCACTCTTTTGGTGAAAGAAGACAAAATCAGGGTTGGGAAGTGTTCCCGTCGTGCAGTGTTTAGAAGTCCACCTGGATACGTTAGCGCAACCAGGCTCAATTTGTGGTGGTTGGGCGGGAAAAGTTCGATTCCTGTGGGTGCTGTGGCTCAGACTCCAGGTTTCAAGCTTTCCTAGCTGTCCAATTTTGGAGACCGGACCACACAGGGAAAGAGAAGGATCCTGGACAGACACTTGCTTTGTCAAGGTGTTTTTCCCTGTTTGACAAAAACCGGCAAAAAGAAAACCGAATTCAAATGTTTGGACAATTTTATTTTTTTGCAAATGGGCAAAATTTTCAGCGGTTTGACCGAATGAGCCTGGTAAATGAACCATGCGGAGACCGCGTTGGTGGTGTGTCAGAAGGACTTGGGTCCAGCCAGCAGTTTGAAGCGAAGAGTTGATGTGTATTTTACCTTTTCCATTCTCAGAAGATGGTTAACTTCGACAGAAAAAAACTGACGAGCTAATGTCTTGTTGCACGAAATCAAACATGTGATTAAAGTTTTCTGAAAGCTAACTCGTGCCTCGGAATAAGTCGACTCACAAGAGACACGCATTTTTCTTCCAATTATTTTTGATGTGGATCAGGTCTTTTTAGCATAGGTATTGCTGCCTTCATTGGCGCTTCTGGCCAGAGGAAAACATTGAAACCCAAGAGCAGCACAAAAGGTCAAATACGGCAACATTAATTCGAATCTTCATTGAGCCATCAGATATTTACTTATGCACTTGAAGAAGAATGACCTGCAGGCATTCAGTGGCCGTGTCCTTTGTTCTCCAGAAATGGACTTTGGACTCCGTCTTTTTAGCGCAGCGGAAGTTCTTTTCTTCCATGAAAATTTCCGAGTTTTCTTTTTCAGGCTGTGTACCCAGGTTGAGATAGGCAAGGCTAAATGAGACAAGTTTCTGGCTAATGAAAATTTGTGGCAATAACACACTGTCTACCTAATTTCTGTCCACACCGTCTGTGGTGTATGATGCCCCGTAGGGCAGTTTCTCCGCATTAAATCGTTCGAGCTGATGAATTATTAAAAACTGCTGAATATTCTTCTATCTTGCAAATGCTGCCAAGGAATGTGGATGGATGCTTGCGTTCAATGTTCAGGTGTTGTCGCGATTTAATGTGCAGATTAAATTACCAGTGAGCGATCGATAAGAAAGAATGGCATTGTTTCTCGTGAGGAGACAATGTTTCCAAGCGAAAGTCTGTCAGTGGCGAAATTACCGCTTTGTTTTTGCTTTTCACGTCTCGGGGATCGTTTTCTTCCAGCGTTTCACAGTTTCAATCAGATCTTTCTTATGTATACACATGTATCAAGCATCTCGCGTATCAGTTTGAGACAGGGGTGGAATTTCGCACATTCTGGTGTTTTGTATATTGCAGCTGTTGCCGCAAAAGTTTCGACGGAAAAAGTGCGCGAAGTAGGTGCCTCCCCCAGCAGACGGTGCTGATTGGACTGCGCTCGACTCGTGATTGATAAGCGGAGAGGAGGAGGAGGAAAGGAGCAGGACGCAGCTCCCCTCGGGCAGGTAGGCTGCTCCGCAGACAGAGATACAAGTGAGGTGTCTCAATGGCTCAATTGTTGCTTCTGACACAGAGGTGACGGCACGGTGCCTTTCAACCGCTGCTAATCACGCTCTAATGAGAGAAACTTTTCTCTGAACATTTGTTGTTGTGGAAGTTACCGACTCGTAACGTGGGCGACTGACTCTCTGGACGTTTGTGGAATATCAGGAGCGAATATATAAAGCAAGTGAAAAGTGAGCCAGGATTGTGTAGAACTTTTTGTGGGATAAAAAACTGAAAACGTTCACTCTGTAACTTGGTGAACACTTGAGACTTCCGGATTGTGCGAAAACAAGGAAATGACAATGTGATTCTTGTATCTGCTCACTGATTTGCAGAGCAGCAATTTGTAACTTTTCACAGAGGAAAGAGGTGAATTGGACGGTTAAGTGATGTGCTTGACTGTGGAGTGATCAGGGAAGGAGTCACGAAGGGGGTGCAATGCGTTTGGAAGGACCAGCGAGTGTAGTCAAGTGGGGAATGCCGCCACCGTGGATCACCTGGGCGCTGGTGTTGGGCGTCTGGTTTGCGCCCAGCCCCGCAACCGCGCAAGAGCCGCCAGCCCAACCCGAGACGGCTGTCTGTGAGTATTTCCTTCAGTTGCTAACTACAACCTTTGCTTTGGCAAACAGAAGAAAAAAAACATGTCTTTTGTACTGTGCCGAATACCTTTACTTTTTGCCAGACGAATTCATGGCAGATGTCATCTGCATCCGGACTCGATAGCGACGCATCGCGTAAAAAAAAGTCAAGGTGATGAACAGGTCTTGACACTTGGTTGGCAGGGCAAGTCAAAATGCACGCAAAGCTTGACATCTCAGTTACCAGGTACTTGTATGCTGTGCATCAAGGGAGTAATCTGAGGCAGAGCGATACATCACAGAGATTAGGGCCCTATCTCTTGGAAACTAATCAAGACTTTCTCATCGCGGCACACACATAATTGTGATACGCGCATCCTCCTTCCTATCTGTTTCTGCCACAGGTACATTTCTACACTTGCTCCACCACCCATCGGTATAGGTTACCCATCGATCAAAGCTAAGGCCAAACGGCAGATCGTTTCCAATCATTTTCTCAGGCTATTTGTTGAATTGTACTGGGGTTCTTGTCATATTTTTCCCAGCGAGGGAAGCTTGGTGCCCATGTGGCCTCAGTGGGGACCATGCCCGTGCTTTTAGCATAGGCGTCTGGAGTCCCCATGAACCAGTCTCCCGCGGAATCTTCTTTCACAATAATCGCAGCTATTAACCTTTTGAAAATGCAATGGGAAAGAAAAAAGTTCTGCCGCGTATTCCAGCATGTTTCTGTGATTGTAAGCACGGGCGAAATAAGCCTCTTGCAGAGACACCGAATGCTGAAAGTTTTGGCATCATCACAGATGTTTTCCAAAACAATTTACTTGCAACTGTACACAGAAACAATCCTGACACTTTTGTTTGATGTATTTGAGTCGGTGTGTAAGTTTTACCTTTTGTTCTCAAGCAAGGTGGACCATTTTGGGTGCACACACGTCATTACGCCTGATGGCTGCTATATTGCGCGACGATACCTTTGAATGAACCTTTACTGCAGCAAAATGCTCGACTGTCATAACGTGTACGAATCCTGGCTGAATGTCAGTCGTAATATCTTCTGCATTAGCCAACGTACGCAGTGGGAGAGTAAGCCGACGCACATGTCCTCAGCGTGCATTCCCTGGTTCGTGTGTACAAGCTTTCTGTTTTTAGATTCCGCAAGTTTTTCTTGGGAGATGAGGAGAGCAAGGAAAAAGAGAAACCCCAGTCACATCTGGGCAAAGAAGCAAAATTTAAACAGGTTTAGATCCAAGAAGCTGTCTGTCATCCAATGCTAAATAGCGAAGCTCTTCAACGAAACTCAATTCTGTGCTGTTGATCAAATATTCAAGAACTCATTTCAAGTTCCTTCTCTTCTGAGCAGCTGTGTCCACCGTGAAGGTAGGAGGAAAGTTGCCACAACTTGTTCTGTGAAAATGCAATTCGGCTCACATTTTTGGATTTAAACAAAAAGTCATGGATGCTGTTTGGGCGACACAATATTTTTATTTGGCTCTACCTGTGGCTCAGGCCTAGGGCAGCATAACAAAGTCTCATGGGTGCAAAGATTTGATACATCGTGTTTAGTTTTTGCAGTAACTCACCACTTTGTTTATTTGGATACACAGGAAGACGAATAGCTAATTTGTTGTCACGAAGATTGCAGTCAAATGCGAAGCTAAACGCACATTCAATTCTTTGGTCTCCAATCTTAGCTCTGGTGAATGTCATCTTTATTCCACCAATCGGTGCGTTAATTCCACCTCAGAAGCTGATCGTGTGCGTCATTTTATCCAGTCAGTCTTAATTAATGATGACAGTCTGTATTGGCAAATTAGCGACCCCAACAGAGCCACAGATCATTTCACTTCACATTCCATTAGCTGTCTGCTTGCATTCATCGAGAAGTGTTGCCAGTTTGTGGTATCGAGTGCATTACGCCTCCGGATACTTTGCAAATTTTAAACGCAAAAGTATTTCAATCAGAAATTGCAACTTATTTGCATCCCACTCTATTTGTAATGCAGTCAGGTCGACGACAGTCTGGCCCAACAGAGACAAATTTTGACTTTTTGGCAACAATTGCTCAAAATGACTGTCGTCACAGGTGAGAGTGGCTGAAACAGGGCAGGTCATTGTGTTGTCATTTCGCAATCAGTCGAACTATTGGAAGCCAGCTTCAAAGTGAAGCTGCTTTACTGCTTGAACAATATGCGAGCAATCACGTAAAGGATGTTTAGGGTGTCAATCTGTTTTAGTGCCTCTCACCTGGGAGTGTTTGTCAGATGTTTACCTCCATTGATCATTTCATGGCCTTCCGCTGAAGACTCCCAGGTTGTAAAAATGTTCCATAAATCTTTGAACTGATGACTTAATCCAGTTGATATCACCACACAATCACTCCGCTTCACACGAATGGAAGATTTTTTCGCCCAGATAAGAGAGACAGTGTTTACATTGTGATTTTGTTGAGGTGTGAACAAGGGCTTGAATTGCCCCCTTCTATCAGAGTTCATCTAGTTGAATGGACAGGTGTTCAGTTGTGATGCTGTTGAGGCATGTTTAGATTTTGATACAGAGAATCATAAATTTCAGTTTTACTCCAAAGACAACAGAACTGATGCATGTTTGTGCAAGTGGATTCATAAATTCTTTTTCCTGTGCATTTTGCAAGTTCTTTGTTTTGCTTCAGCAAAATCTGAGCAAAAACATTTCTTTTCCATGCATCTAGAGCAGCCCCTCTTTTAGCTGTCTTCACCCACCTAATGAGATGACGCAAATTGCGGATTTCGGCAGGCTCACCGTTACGTACATCAAACTCGAGGCAGTTTCGTTTCCGCTTTCGACCAAGACAAGAGAATAAATTTACGTGGAAGAGTTCACCCATTTCTGATTTCACCACATTTATGAGAAAAAGGGGGTCACTGCAATACGGCTCTTTCCAAAGGCGAAAAAATTCTCTAACTGTTTGTTTCAACAGGGATTGTTTCCTTGTTCTAAGTTTCCCGCAGCAATCGATTGCTGGGTTCGCACATCAAAAACTGGCACCAGATTTTTCACACCTGCCCCTAAAGAGCCTCCATTGATTTCTCAATGTAGAATCAGGGTTTACTTGCGATTTGAAGACACTTTCTAAGTACAAATGCCATTTCTTGTCTGTTATTTTGTCACTTGGTTAAAAGATACTTTTTGCTGCAGGGCCTCCTTTTACAAAAGGGAAACCCACAATTTCGTTCAAGCAGCTATCTCTTTCTCCACCTGTAGTTTCAGCAAACAGAGAAATCTGCCTGGAATAATTTTCCTCGAGTGATTGGAGAAAGACACCTGCAGATAAAAGTAGATTCGGATTGGGTGTGGTGGAGATTGAAACAAAAAAAAACAAGAAAAGTACATTCAGCAATTAAGTATCACAGCTTTCTTGTTACAACAGAACAACCGCTCTATTTTGTATAGATCAAGGCTTTGAGATTCATTTTAGCATAAACGATTAACTGTAGGATTCGCTGTTTTGTGTAATTGCGAGTATTCATGGACATGTTCACAGCTCTGATCTGGAGACCTTTTAAAGTTCTTTTGCAGAGCGTAACTCTGCTGAAGAAGGAAGCGAAATCATTATTTTTGGGAGCAGCTACGCTTTCCTTCAATGCAGCAAAACGGCAAGCATTGTTTCAAGGCTCTTACTCGATTCCAGGGAAGAAAATAAGTTCGAAAGGGGTGTGGTTTCCCAAGGCAAAAGCAATTTGGCTCAAGTTGAAAATGTCTGCTCCAAGGAGATTAGGAAATCTCTGGATTGTGTATCCGGATTTTACTGTTGATATCAGCTTCAAATTTCCTGTGTCGGATTTCTGCTTTCATTGGTTTTTGTTTGGCCGTATCAGATTCTTTTATCAACTGAACACCGATTTATTCAACCCAATTTGCCAAGGCGTTTGAAACGCTTTTTGTCTCCGCCGTATATAAACAACTTGGAGGTCACCCTGCAAGTTGGTCGCAGAAGCCGTTCCAAAGATATCGCAGCATCACGAACAATGGATGAGGATCCAGGATTCTCACCGGACTCTCGGTGTCGGCATGAGCCGTAAATAAGCATAATGTGCCAGTATAAATAAACGCAGTAATTAGTGGTGAGATGGGTGAAGTGTTGATTGGGTGCTGAAAGCTTCCTTCTGAGAACTTGACGGATGACTCCTGAACAGCAACATTCTGGCCCAAAGTGTTGTGGCAAGTTCTTTGGTCTCAGATCAACCAGTGCACTCAAGCTGGACTGTATCAGACAGACTTTCTCTTGTCTTGCGAAAACTCTTTGGAGCAATCTGTTGACTGTCTCAGCTGTAACAATACCCTCAAAGAGTATCTTTTGTCATCATTGTCACCACGTTCAATTTGCGTGCCTAATTTTCATCATCATTTGATTGATGGCACATGGTTTTTTTTTTCAGGAATAGATCTACTTCACAATCCTGGATTGCGGATGTGTATGTGGGTTTTGCTTTGTGTTTGCTGCCGTCCCAGTGCCACATTCAGCGTTGAACTGAGAAAATGACAATGAACTGATGACAAGGGCACTTGCTTATCAATCAAATGACATTCCTCTGTTCTGATGAAGCTGCACTTTGCGGTTTTTTGGTTCAAGAGTGGAATTCACCCTTGAAATGCAACCGGTGGTGCGCCACAAATTGCGGTTGATTCTGTGGAAGCGGCCAGACTCATCAGAAGCTGTGCCAAAAAAAGTAGCACTGATGTAGGAAGACTTGTTTGGATATCGCCAGTCGGTCCAAACATTTGGTAAAAGTGGATTTCAACGGGCTCCCTCGCTCTTGCCGAAACAGGAGCAATGGGGAATCCTTTGAAAAAGAAATCAAACCTCTTGTCTGGAGCCTGAGTCAAAGGATCTTGTCAAACCCAAAATGAAGAAAACGATGTTTTCTAGGCAAGAAGGTTCTTTGGGCATGTACCTCATGTGTCACTGTTGTTTGCTCGCATCCTTTGAGAATTGTACTTCACGCTGATACGGAAAAGTAAAAAGCACAAGACACCAGGTTGAGTGCAATTCTAGTGATTAGTAGCAGATTGTTCGTCTGTGTCAACACATTGCAGTCAGAAGTAGTGCTATCTTACCAATCTTTTCCACTTGAAATAACACGCTTCTCCGAGAAAAAATAACTCCACAGAAATTGCGTAGTCTTGAAGTCAGAGGAAATTAGATCTGTATTGAGGCAATGATCTTGTTTTGTGATCAAAGTAAAGAATCATTCTTGTAACAAGTTGCTGAATTCTGTTGTTAACTTTACAAAAAGGTTTAATTTTTTGCATGGGTAGAATGGATGAAAGCAGTTGCTTCGGTACTTCTTTGCGTTGCACTTGCAGGTAATATTCTGTTGCAACTTTTTGGTGACTTCATCACTTCTTGTGCAACACCACATTTAAAAACGGTGGGGGGGGGGCAAAGAATCCTTGTCCAATGCCTCCACGTTTTTGTTTCAGATTGACATTGAACTTTTTCATTATCTTCACTGCTCTGGTCTTGTCTTTGGATCACCGCTTCTTTCACAGCAGCTCCCTCTTCGTCACCGAGGTTTCCATTGGAAACTGCCCTTGTCGGTCTCACTCTTTCTCAAACACTGGAAAAGTACCAGCAAATGCACGCAAAATTTTGTTGCGTTGCTTTTTAGCCCAATCTGATACGGAAAATGTCACGGGGATAAGATTCAAGAAACTTGCAGCGTTTTGCTTTCTGCCATTCAGTTTTATCACCAAGCAACTAAATTGCCAGAAAATTATGCATAGCTGCTCTGAGTTTAGTGATCTCAAGTTGCTCTTCATCCAGACAGCCTGTCAAAATAGTAATTTGCAAGGTAACATTTTGGGCTGGAATGGGTAAATTTCGAGGCTTCTGTGATTTGTGTGTTACCTGCGTTGCTGCTCAACAAGACACCTCAATCAACACAGGTGTAAGGTAAACCAGGCAAACAGAATTGGATGAACCTTCTGCTTTCTGTACATCAGAACCTGTTGATTTTTTTACCTTCACAAATAAGCAAAGTGCCAACATTGCTTGTTTGCATAGGATAAATTATTAAAAGTTCGTGGTAAACAGTCGCATTTCGATATCATATCTGTGTGTTTCTTTTCACTTGAAATGTTTTTCAGATTTTCCCCAAAACAACGCAAATAGCGGATAACTAGAGAACTCTCGGAACATCTTGTTGTAAACATCTTGGTTGCACAAGACTGTTTGGTCCACGAAAAGAAGACAGTTTTTGTGGATGGACCTTTCTTTCACTTTGGAAACAGCACGGAAGTGATTCCCCTGTGGCCTTCTTCCTTCTCTCTGTGTGTGTGTTTCTGTATCTGTTGCACGTGACGTTTTAGCAGTGTAGCATCTGACACAAGTCTCTGAAAACCTTGGTTGGCAATGCAAGCCTTTGTGCATTCCCAGTGATCCATCTGAGGAACAAAACCCGGATCCACCAATCAATCCAAGGTCATTAGTGGACAATCCACCAGCCCCAAGGGTCATCCAACATTGACCAGACTTTTCAATCAAGGGTCGTGTTCGACTTTTCCCTGAGACTTGCCTGACAAGACGGTCGTGTCTCTTCTGCGTCTTCAGCTCAGATCAAAAGTCTCTCTTGCCCCAGGGACAGTCAACACCAAGGAAGAGATCAGGAAAACTACATGACGATCTCAGATCTGAAGTGTCTGTCTGGGATAAAGGAAGAGAATCCTCTAGAATAGGGAATTAATGCAATCAACTGTCATCTTTGCACTGACGTGAAAAGATTTTCAGTTCATCTGGGTGAATAATGTGAAGAAACGCACTGGGCCCAAAGAGAGAAGAGCTGGAGAATGCCTTTTGCGTCGTTGAGAAGAAATTTTTGATAAGTTTATGAAAAAAAACTGGTGAAGGAATCTTCAAGCCCACTGCAAAAGATCTCGAGACGTAATGGAGTGCATATGGCCTTGTTAAACAGTTTTAATTCTGACCTGAATTCTTTGCTTATCACGGAACATGACTTTGATGTTGACTGCAGGTTACGTGTGCTGATAGAAGGCCACCCTGGTAGGAGTTGTTTTACAGTCCACTGGATTCATGTATCAACGTTCCCCTGATTGATACAGACCAAATTGCAGCCGGTTTTGATCTTTTCGAGATTTTGTACCTATTTTGAAACCATTCACTTGCTTGTGGATAGCCTGTCGTCGTGCCATGGTTCACTGTAAGCCTGAAGCAAAACTCTTAATCATTGTATAAATTAGAAAAATGGAAGTTGACTTTTACTTGCTTTGTCAGCTCAAAAGCCTTCACAGCAAGGTCAAAGAGGTCTTCAATATACCAAAAGCTCCTTTGAAGGAGAAACCTGAAAAATGCTAATTATGACTACCAAAAGAAAAGTAATGTCTGACAGCAGAAGTAACTCAAAAAGATGACTGAGACCAAGAAGTATGAAAACGGTTTGAAAGGTTCTTTGCTGAAACACACTTTTGGTTAGTGAGCGTTTCCTTGCCGGTGTTGCATGTTGCTGTCTTTGCATGGCCCTGGGTTCCTTCCTGTCAGATCAAATTTTCGTTTTGTAACAACTTTCGATATCTCTGTATTGACAAGGCTGCATATGATAACACTTGTCAGTTGTGATTATTGGAGGAAGAAATTGGTTTATGAACGATTACGCTCTTGGCTGTTTCAGACCTTTGCTCAAGTTGCTTGGAGTAGAAACAACTATTGCACTCACGACGGAGTTGTTTAGATGGTTTCCTGTAAATATTTAAACTATAATTGCCAAGCTGTCGAAAAGTGAACGAAATGTAGGCCTATGCACTGTATCCAGCAGTGAACTGACAGCAGTGTGGTTGCGATAAAATTGCAATAAGATTTCAGAGTGCGCAAAGACACTAAAAACGGGATTTCAAACACTCTGGAGTGCGGTGTGAGGCAAATAAGCATTGACAAGTATTGTTAACACGCCCTGAGATCAGTCATGGAATTCCGCTGTGTTGAACAAATCAATGGGAGGAACAGGTGAGAAACTGGCTCAAATTAGGCGATTTGATTCCAAAACACAAAAAGTACGGACCGGACTAGTTTTCCCTCTTGTGAATTGTAAACTTCGAGTGGAGCTGCGAGCGAAGCTGTTCACTTCTGAGGGTGAAGGATCTCGGCAAGCATTTGCAAAATTGCTCACACTGTAGGCGTAACCAACCCCGTTCTCTTTGAAGTGTGTACATTTTCTCATGACCTGTGTCAAATATTTCTTCGGTTCAAAAAGATGAGACATTTCAGTGGTTATAGAGAAAGACAACGGGACTATTTTCTGTCAACGTCCATAAAACCGTGTGCTTAAAATCGTAAATCAAAACATTCGCCAACTTGTAAATGGATACGATGGCAGAATTCCTTTCCTCAAACAAAAACACTTCTCTCTCAACACCAAAGTGAAATCGAAATTTTGCTTCTTTGAACTGCAAGATACAGAGCTGTTGAAAAATAATGCTAACCGGGTTATTTTTTCTTTCTGTCTTTTCATATCCTGTTGATGCCAACTCTGAAGATCATCGTAAGTATTGTTTACATTCGCCGGAAGTCCTTG
>JAAUYG010078906.1_pt1 | contig 15021 bp, 18 predicted proteins | sample 7278091 | NCBI WGS metagenome assembly JAAUYG01 (sample SAMN14350201, study PRJNA611818) | marine sediment metagenome | isolation source: surface marine sediment (0.6m) | place: French Polynesia: Moorea | collected 2018-08 | reverse complement strand
TGGGAATGTAAACCTAGACAACGAGTGTGTGAGTATTAAGCGTGTCTGTTTGTATTATCAGGTAAACTACTTCTAAAATTGTTCATCTGTTTCACATTGCATTGCATGTTCATTGTTTTAGGACCTCGTCAAATTGTGTAAATTTTGTAATTTCCACTCCGAAGTTTATTCTTAATAATAAATTTGGTATCTACACTGTCTTCTGTTGCTTGTTCAGGAACTCTATTCAAAAGAACCTGGTGGGCTATAATATCGGCCGTAACAATAGCTTGTGGTTAGACAGTCTAAGGCTTATTATTGTGTGCCCGTGCTTGATAGTTTTTACATGTGTTATGTAAAACATTCATTTCCTGGAGCTTTGCGTTCCGAAATTCTTTGTTTTATTTTAGTCTACTGCTCTTGTGAAGTGGTGGATATGTTTTTGGGGCTGCCTTCCCAAGAATTTTGAAACATTTTCAGACATTCGCTGTCCATCCGTCGCCCGTTAACCGAGGTTTATCAGAAACCGCTGCATGAATCAATATCACATTTTATGAAAAGCTACCTATCCATCATATCTCCAGACCATTTTTTCTTTTATTGAAATCGTTCAGTTTTCAAATTTATACATTTTTTTCGTTAATATGGGTCCCTACAACTTTAAAACGCTACATCTCCCACAGTTTTCATCCTATTTCAAGCACACTTTGTAATATGTCACACATGGGGGAATATAGGCCATTATTTTTTTTGAGAATCTCCCTAACATTAAAAGGTTTACGCACTTTGAATGTGCAAAAAAATCTCCATACGACGCATACGTATATTCCACATACACTGTATGCCAGTCCGGTGAAGCACAGCCACCTCTGCTACCGTCATGTTATCAAGGCCATTTGGACTAAAGGTACATGTAGCTACATCCCATGAGGATCGTCACTGCTTGTATTATCTATGCCGTTCGGTCAGCAGCTTTGTTTTGCTAATGTTTGCCTGGATCTGGTGAAGGGTAGTGTGTTTCTGGAGACTGTAGAGAAAATAGTTCTCTATCAGCATGTTCCGCGGGAACGTTCCCTATATATTGCGCCATCTATATCTGAAGCCCTTGCGTTTGGTTGCGAAATACAAGCTAACCACGAGTACTCTCTTTGACGAATTGTCTGTTTTCCTGGACTAATATGCTGAGATCTCTGGAGACACCATCGTGATGGGGGACATCAATTTCTCATAACTCTGTAACATCGGAAATTTTCCAAAGGACGCTGAATGACTGACCAAAGATGATAGCAATGATAAGATCATAATAACCTGTTTGGTCAGACCTCGAACTGAACCCAAAGAATCAGACGCAAAAAGTACTGTACATATGTAGTTCATAGAACAACGACTCCCAAAATCTGTTTTGCTCCACGATCAGCCGTTTCAAGATATTGCACATTTCAGGATTAGCCTATCAACTCAGATGTTAAAATTTCAAAGTGCCACATTTTTCTTAAAACGTAGCTGGTGGTCATGAAAAGTAACAGCCTGTACACCCCAACCCCCTCCCTCCGATTGCCACGCTTTCCATGCGGTTGGTTGAAACTGGATTAATACTGTGGGGGCAATAGCCTATTGAAAATATTAATATCGGAAATTTTGCAGCAAAGTGCACCAAATGACCCCAAATTAAACTGAAAGAATCAGGCATGAAAAGTACCCTGCATAAGCAGTGCATATAGGTCCTCGAGTCCAAAATATTTTCACCCGTTTTGCTCTACGATCAGCCATTTACAAGATATTGCACAGTTTAGTATTATCATATTGACTTTCATGTTAAAATTTTTTACATGGAAGCACAAAATTTTTAAAATGTGACCGATTACAAGAAAAGTCATAGCTTGTATTCCATCATGGTAGCCAATGTCCTCATAAAGCACATCGGCTACCATGGTGACATCGGATGAAAACTGTAGCAGAAGCGTTTTGAAATATTGAGCCCCATATGGTTCTGTGTTAGCAAAAAATTCAAAGTGATATAATAGTTTTAAATTTGGCAGATCACCAAAAAAGTAAAAGCCTGTATCCCCCCTAGTTACTAAGCTTTCGATAACATTTGTTTGAAACTGGATCAAACCGTGTGAGCAGTGAGCAGAAGCCTTTTGGAAATCTTAACGTCGGAAATTTTGCAAAGTGCACCGAATGACCCCAAACTGAACTCAAATGACCTGACATGAAAAATACCCTACATATGCAGCGCATACATGTAGGACCGTGAGTCCCAAATTTTCATCCGTTTCGCTCTAAGTTCAGCCGTTTTGAAGATATTACACATTTTACGATTTTCCCATTGACTGTCATGTTAAATTTAGAAGTGCCACGATGTTTTTAAAACTTAGCCAATTGCCTAGAATAGTAACAGGCTGTATTCCACCATACCTGCCAATGTCCTAATAAAATTTGGCTGAGATTGGATGAAAACCGTAGGAGTAGCATTTTGGAATTTCCAGCCCCATATGGTCCTCTGTTAACAAAAATTTTAAAGTGCCATAATTTTTTCTTTTGGCAGATTGCCAAAAAAGTAATAGCTTACATGTATATCCCGCCATGACTAACAATGTTTGGTTGAAATCAGACCGAAATGGTGGAAGAATTAGCCTTTTCAAATTTTAGCTCCCGTAGGGTCCCATGTTAACGAAACTGAAAAAAAAATCGCTACAGTTTGAAAAGTGAAATCTTTTTAAGAAGAGAAAAACGGTCTGAGGATTTAGTGGATGGGTAACTTCCCATAAAATTGGCCTGGATCTATGTGCCGGTTTCCAAGAAACCTGAGTTAACGGACTAAGGAACTGACGACGGATGCCTGCATCACGACTGTAGCTATGCTGGCAAAGTCAAGCAGAGCTAAAAACTACAAGCCAGTGTCAAATCCTCCATGTATAATGTGTTGTCCGTTTTTTTTTTATTTATGGATTTTTTGTTGTTGGTTTTAGTTCTCTGTTGGTGGTTTGGTTGTTTGTTATTGGTGATTTTGCTTGTTTGTTGGTGGTGGTTTTGGTCTGCTGTTGATGTTTGTGGTTTGTGGTGGTCTTGGTTTTGCTTGTTTCCTATTGATGACTTTGGCCCTGGTCTGTTGTTGGTGTATGATTTTGGTTCTTGGCTGTTGGTTTTGGTTGTCTGCTGGTGGCTTTGGTTGTTGGTTTTGGATTTTAGTTGTGGGTGTTGTTTTTGGTTGTTGTCTGTTGGTGGGTTTGGAAGTTGGTTCTAGATGCTTTTGTGGTTTTGGATGTTGTTGGTACTTGTTTTTAATTTTTTATATTTTGGTTGTTGTGTTGCTGGTGGTTTCGATTTTTTGTTTATGGTGTGTTTGGTTGTCTGTTGTTGGTGGTTTTGGTTTGCTTTTTGTTGGTGCCTTTGCCTGTTGGTGCTTTGGGTTGTTTTGATTGTTGGTGGTGGTTTTAGTTTTCTGTTGTTAGTGGTTTTGGTTGTATCTTATGGCTGGGTTTTGCTGTTATCTGCTAGTGGTTTTGGTTTGTTTGCTATTGCTTTTGGTTGTTGTCAGTGGTTTTAGTGGTTTTAGATGTTGCTTTGGATGTTTGTTGTGGTTTTGGATGTTGTTGTTTTCGTTATTGCCTGTTGTTGGTGTTTGTGATGTTGCTGATGATGGTTTTGTCTGTTGTTGATAGTTTTGGCTGTTTGTTGGTATTTTTGGGTTGGGTTTTCTGTTGGCGTTTTTCCTTTGGCTTTGTTGTTGGTAGCTATAGTTGTCTGTTGGTGGTTTTGGGTATTTGTTGGTGGTTTGGTTGTTGGTTTGGGCTGCTTGTTCGTGGTGGTTTTAGTAGTATGTTGGTTTTTCTTGGTGTTGCATGTTTGCTGTTACTGGGTTTTTTGTCGTTTTTTGGTTAAATGTTCTTTGTTGATGGTGATTTTGGCTGTTGTTGGTGCCTTCCGTTGTTGTTTTTCTTGTTGGTTGGTAGTTTTGGTTGTTTGTTGGTGATTTTGGTTCTTGGTGTTGTTTCTGGTTTTGGTTCTTTATTGCTGGCGGCTTTGATTGTTGTCTGTTAGTGGTTTTGGTCAGTGATTTTTGTTGTTTTGGATGATTGTTGTCAGTGGTTTGTTTTGGATATTTGTTGTTGGTTTTGGTTGTTTGCTGATGATGGTTTGGGTTCTCTGTGGTTTTGTCTGCTGGTGGTCTATGTTTGTTGTTAATGGTTTTGGGTGTTTATCATTGGTGGGTTTAGTTGCCTGTTGGAGGCTTTGGTTGGTTTTGGTTGTTGTTGGTTTATTGAGTTGTTGTTGGTTTTGTTTGCCTGTTGGCAGTTTTAGGTTGTTTGCCGTTGGTTTTGTTGGTTATTTTGGTTGCTGGTGGCAGTGTTGTGTTTTTGTTGTTTATGGTTTTTGTTGGTGGTGGTGATTTCAGATGTTTGCTGGTGTTTTTTGGCTTTGCTGGTGGCGTTTTTGGCTGTTGTCTGTTGTTGGTTTTGATTTGTTGGTTTTGGTTTGTGGTTTGGTTGTCTGGTTTTGGCTGTCTGTTGGTTTTGGTTGTTTTCTGTTGGGATTTTGGTTAACTGTTAGTGGTTTTTGTTGGCATTTTTGTTGTCTATTTTGGTGGTTTTGGTTGTTTGTGGTTGGTTTTTTATTGTCTATCTGTTGTTCCGTGTCCTTTTCTAAATATGACTGTCTATGCCGTGTGTGGTGTTAATTGTTCATTTTGAAGGTGATGTACCAAAAAAAAAAAAAAGATTAATAAATAAATAAAAGAAAACAAATAAATAAAGAAAATAAGTAAAAGGTTGGTGTGTTAATTGGTCCTAAGCATGTTAAGGTGGATTGTTGTGACAGTTGAAGCCTGTCACCGTCTGAACTTTAAGATGCTATTCTTGTATTCTTGACGCATCATTTTAGTGTGTGCAAGGCAATATAAACTCTTTTTCCGTATCATGCATATGACATAATGATCGCAAGTTCCAACCCACAACTGCCAAAGAACTTATATTGTCCTTTATGATTTACAAATGCTTAATACTGTCAATTCATCAATGTTTGCAGGAATTAATGTTTGCATTTTTGAGACAAAACCAAGCTTGTGGGGAATAATATTGCGGTTTGCTCAGCACTTCTTAATTATCTAGATACACATAATTATGTTTGTGGGTATTTATTTTGCGCTTTAATGATGGTCGCAAATTCTGCCAAATAAATTCCTTGGAAACATTTATAATGAATTTACAGTAGCTGCAATTCTAATCTTTGAAGACACAAATAGCATCACAAAGGTATTTTAACTTAGCATGTTCACCAGAAGGGTAAATGGTACCTGTATATATCCACAATATTGCTCAGATCGCTACATATTTTCAACTTTATTTATCAGCCATTTTTTTTCTGTCTGAAATAGAATTCACTGTGACCTAATGCACATTGTGGAACATCATTGGCATCACAGGTGTGTTTCGATGAGTCAGCAGTGTTCGTATTCGCAAATTGTTTTTATTGGTTTTCTGAGTCACAACGACACGATTTTGTTGTCAACCTGGTTTATGTCAAACAGGGAACAACAATATGGCTAAGCTAAGATAATTCAAATTTATACATCCGGTCCACGTTAATTAAGACTAATATCTAGACATCAAATTCCCACATGAATACACACACTTGGTGCACAATATACCATTCACAAATGTTCATCAACTTTGTCATAGTGTAAATTATTTTTTAAATACCAATATACAACCGTAACTGCGTGACGGGCACATGCCATTTGAATGCAATAACAATGCATTCGTTGGGGTCGTTTTACCTGAGTATCAATTCATACAGGAACAGAGTGAAAAATTCCAAACAATTATTGTTTCACAAACAGTGATTGAAGGTTATTGAAGGAACTCATGAATTATATTCATGAACATGCATTTGAGTTGTTGAAAAACCACTGGCAAAGCAGGGATGAGCTTGCGAGTCCCTCCATGCCAGTGATGAGGCCATACACTAAGCTATTCTTCAGATGAATACCTACTGCTATATATTGGACACATAGCATGCACTTGTAAACTTTATATATTGCACACAAAAAGTCTTGAAAAGAAATTGTTTTAGCAAGTTATCACAACTGTCCAAATGTTTACAACATATAGGTGGGTGCTAGTTATAGCAAGAGGTCAAGGACCTTGGCACAAAGGTCGTACCTCCTTTAAGTGGTTTGTGTGGTTTTAAATAAATCCTTTGTAATACTCGTCAGTCATTGGACGAAACTAGGGCATGTTAACATGCAGTGAAACTATGCAGTTAACGAATTAAGAGCATGCTGACTCCTGATAATAAAATAATAATAAGCAGTTCTTATATAGCCCTTTCCTGGCCGAAGCTAGCTCAAAGCGCTTTACATATTATTACGATCACGATGGTCCAGTATACGGATTATTTCAATTAACTGGTAGAACTTCAGTATAATTATTATAACAAAAGACTCGCAACAAGCACATAACCAAGAGGCAGACAAGTGCATCTTATAACCCATATTTTGGAATTACATGTATGTATCAAGATCAAAAGAATAGCCACTGACCATGCTGATAGCATGATAGAATGTATATATAGTATATGTCATAACGTCTATAAAAATACTGCAACAACAAATGCCTCAATAACTTCCAAAATCTGATACACACACAAGCATAATTCTTAGTGATTCTCTAGAAGTACTCATTATACACTGTACCTGTTTAATAAGCTATCTCCATCATCTCTACCATGTACGTGTAACTAACATTCCATAATTATTAATCTTGAGATACACATGAGTAATACACTACTGTTAAATAGCTATATTTTAACTCTATACATAACTGGGGTACACACAACCATTGTTAACAATCAAATTATAACACAAGTTACTGACCATAAAAACTTACAATATGGAATATTGGAAGAACTTAACATATCACAAAGAATATCACCATTTTTGGGGCAACTGATTCCACAGGAATCGAATGGCATTATAGTATATTTTTGGCTCAATGCCTGAATTTCATAACATACATACAGGTATTCTACTTGTAACTAAAAAAACTTCACTAAACTCTAAACAGTATGCTTGGTCTTTCAGTACAACTACACGATGGAGATTTGCACGGAAGTTAAACATTTACTCTTTGCTGTTGCCAAAGGAAACTATAGACTACTCTTAATGTTTAGTTTATGTTTCATCATTTGTCACAATGTGTTTAATCAATGAGTCATTGCCGATTTTGAGGGAAATGCCAAACTGGGATTTACAATGCGTAACTGTCTCATACCAGATAAATAGATATTAGATAGAAATCTATTCACACTTCATTCATTATAAAAAAACTTATACATCACGATTGTAAAATGAAAGTGTCGGTCATCCAGGTAACCCTGTACATGCTGTAATAGGTAATGAGCCGGATGCCTTAAAAGAATACAATTAATTTCAGCCCACAACATCAAGATATTTCCTAGTAAGTTCTAACATCCTAAACATGAATGGCATTACGCATTACATGAATATCATGCACCAGCAGAGCATCAACAATGCATAGTAACGTTAACAGCATTGAATTCTGTTTTACACTGCTATATATACTCAATGAATAGCTTGAGCTTAAGAAAAATATACTCACTTGGCCCATTTTTCCAAGTACACAGCAGACTGATGTAATGTACATGTACCATTATACTGAATACGCTAACCATGCTACTTGGACCATAAGTGTAAAGCGTCATTTTCCTACATGTGAAGTTACACAGAGATCTCAGCAATTCACGACACATGTACAACTTTCCGAGAAAGACACAGTTAGCTCACAGACTAAATATCAAATTTGGCTTATCACAGGTTCACTGCAACATGTAACAGTGTGCTTAAAATGCTGCCTGAGAAATCAATGGTAGGAGATATCACATCACCGCAAGGACCAGTAATTCTATTTATGGCTTCCTACTGAGTTATGGCCAGTTTCCTGAAAATAACTTAAGCCCACTAGCGATCATGAGCATGAAAAATACCAATGGCTGTGTGAATGCGATCAGTGAACTTACATGTAAGTCCTTTTCTATATTATTGTTCTATACTTAAGGAATTTTCTGGAAAATGATTACATGTAATTGTTCTGCTATTACATGATTAGGACATGTGAAACCATCAAAATATAGAAATCACTGACAATGGTTTCAGGCCTAACCCCACTGCATACAAATCGCTGGGCCTGGACTGTAAGAGTCAAGACCCCCTCCAAATTAAAGACACTTTGCTCGAAACCCCTTGGAGCCCCTTTCTCAGACATATCACTGTTATAACTAACTAATAATGACCAATTTAATACTGATATCTCATACACTGTCACCTTGTTCAGTCTCACTTTGTACCACACAGTGTCCAAGTATATTTGGGCAATAAATTTAAAGTATATACATACATGCCCTATAAATCAATCAATATGTTAGTGGCTACATACGTGCAACTTCTGAGTACTTTAAACAATGCGCATGTACCCATGGTACCATATGCAATGATGTACATGTAATTCCTCAGCTAAGTCTTGTCAAACAGTGATACCAACCAAGCAGAATCATTGGTAAAATCTCAATCTGGTTGAAACTATAAACAAAGTGCAGTACTCGGTTTTTTAAACCAGTGCATTTTGTGCTAACAAATATTTAGTACAACACATCTACAGATAAACATGACACCATGTATAAGTCTGGTTAGTTTTAAAGCAAGCATATTAGAAAAAAGTGATAAATATTTATCCATAATCTTGTGAGGTAACATACCGATCATTTACGAGGAGTTCAATCCTAGAACTCCCCTCAATATTACACTGTACAAATTCCACGTTTTATACCAGCCGCAGCCTATCAGATACGGTTGCGAATCCAGTCTGCTAGTTCCCGTATCGCCCCGTCTCCTACGCCATCTGATTCATTGTGCACCTGATGATAGGCTCCATCGTACATCTGCAAATATGTGCAGAGAACAAAACTGTCAAGGAAAGCTGCATTACACAGGATAATCGGATACCATGATACACTCAGGCGACATTGACTTTTCACACTTTGGCACAAGCCTCAGTTCTGTAGGATTGAAAAGTGTTGCCAGAGCAATTTCCGAAAAGGTTGACTTCTGCTAACCCAATTTTTGCATGTTGCCCTTCTGAAGGACCACCAGAAACATTTTTTTTTTTTTTTTGGGGGGGGGAATATGTACATGTAAGCCTATGACTCTACAAACATTCGTGGGGTGGTTGGCCTATCAAAATTTTCTCTAGAAGTCCCCAAGTTACTTGAAAATGGGAATACATGTCTGTTTCTGTGATCATCTGGATTTCCAAGTATTAGCAGTTTGCTTTTTTAATTAAAAGATTCAGTAGTACAATACAAGTCTAATTTTGGGGGATGCTCAGGGTTCTGATGACAGATCTCAGTACATCACAGGATCTGTACATACCGCTGTCATATCAGATCCCAACATTTTTACATATTTAAGCCACAGCAAATGTGCCTAGTATTTACCTACCATGTTTACTTCAACATCCCAAACCCAGGTCAATTAACAATACACAATGAAGGCTGATGAAATAATTTGATGATATCTTGTTGTGTGGCCTGCCTCTATAGTTTGCATGAAAGACGTCTTGGTACTGCTACTACTGCTACCACTACTACGGCAACTACTACTACTACTACTACTACTACTACTACTACTACTACTACTACTACTACTACTACTACTACTACTACTGCTATATAATAATCGTCTTTCTCTAATAAGGCCACCCTATTTGACAAGAAACTGAGGTCACATTAGAGAGTTGGCAACAGGGAGATGTAAATACATTGATATTAGTAGCAGAAAATACTTATAGCCTTATTAGAGAGGGTGGCCTCTGTTGAGTGGCCACTAACAGAGGGACTACTGTACTACTGGTAACTACCACTACAGCATTTTGTATTACTACTACTTTCACTATTTCTACAGGAACTGTATTATGGTAACCATCTTACAAAATACAGTAACATTATGTACAAACCTTAAAGGTCTTGTCAGAGCTACCAGCTTTCTCCTGTAGCAGCTGTGAGCCCCTAGGGTGACATATCTTGTCCTCGCTCCCATGCATAAGCAGAAACGGCCAGGTGATCTTGGGCAGATTGGCCTCTACATTGGCCATGCTCCTTAATATCTGGACTGACCACCTGGCGGAAAAAAACGCAATTACAACCATTTTTACATCTCTTGAGATATTTTATTAATTTAAAACTGATAACCTATTGTTTAGGAAACTGATACAGTAGGCCCTGCGATTTAAGACTGCCCATTCAGCAAGCAAAATATGGTCTTAAATTGAAGGTGGTCTTAAAATAGAGGGATATTTATACTGAAAATATACAAGTGGTGTCACTGATATTCGGTCTAAAAATGCAGGGAATTGTTAAATAGAGGGGTCTTAAATCGCAGGGACCACTGTACCCATTTATCAGTACATGAGGTGAACAGCATGAACAGGGTAACCCAACACATAGTTTTTTTCCTATTAGTTTTTACTGACTAAACAGACAATATTTATGCAGAACATGTATAAAGCTGTAATGAAACAGAAAACACAAACTGCTTAAAATACAATGCACACATGTAAGTACTAACTGTTCATGCTGCAACTCAACCAAATTTCTGTTGTCAACAACCACATATAACAGCATGAAGCAGAATACATGTAGTATCCATGATATGTATGGCACACGATTCCTGTAAGTTATTAAATCTCATGCAATAACATCTATGCAATAACATTGTATTATATTATGTACTCGCCTTGCTTTCAAGCCACCATGGTAAACAAGCGGATCTTCTGCATATTGCTTCACCTGGGAAAATATACTTCTTACCATTAGAAAATTTGAAGCAACAACTGACATGACTTAATATGGTTCACTATTTTGCCCAAATGGACAGCAGCCTATCAATGCCACAGCCAATTACAATACCATTCTGTATAACCACCATTTTTTATAACCACAGTCTGTATAACCACCTTCCATTAGGTACTATGGCCATTGGGTATGCTGAAAACATTTTGTTCGCAAGATACCATGATTACATGATATTGGGTGTCATCATCCCATTCATGCTTTTTTGTACATATGTCCAAACCCAAGAAAAGGTTTTCAAGGAGAATTCTTCTGTGGAAGTAACCATCAACAATGATCAAACTTAGGAGTACTAAGGAGACTGTGGATAGTGTCTCTAATTCTGAGGTGATCTTAATTGTCTGGTTCAATTCCAAACATTGAGCAGTAATAGGGATTGAAGTTAAGTTGCTGTCAGCAACTCTCAGGTTGATCCAGTTTCTCAGTCTTAGGACAACTTTAAAATGTCAATGTCCGTAGTTCACTATGACTGGTACATGTACATAGCTGGGGATACCAATTTAATATAATCATGTACATGTACCTGACTCTACGGCTGTGGATTTTTCTTCCATGTGATATTACCGGTAAGGACTGACAAAAGTACAGAACCACACACACTCACTAATTTTTAATACCGGTAGTACATGTAGCATGTGTAGTATCTATATGTGACCACTGTCTAGTAAATTTGCTGCATGTCCATGTTCATATTAAAATATTAAAAACTTCATTTATCAATTTCTCTAGCACTTTCTAAAGTATTTGTTACAAAGATTGATATCTATGTCTAGCACTTCCTAGAACATTTGTTGTTATCATGGTTACTGAAAGCCTTAGATTGATTTATTCTTTTCTACCATTTTCTAGGGCATGTGTTACATACTGAAACATACCGTGTTACCGGCGCATTCTGGCATTTTATCATGTTTATACCATCCACTTGTTTCCGTCATGGGATCATGGGGACACATGCTCAAACAAAATAAATCATTATATTACAATCACAGTTTTATTGTATGTTCAGTTCAGTGGGTGATCTTACAATGGCAGGATCGTGAGTGAGCCACTCCGGCTGGATTGGTCCAACCTGGAACTGGGGTAGCAGGAAAGCTACGAACTTCGCCATGGCTTTCTGGAACAGAGACACATGGAATCACCACACCATGACACAGTCAACAGTGGTCAAACGTGCTCTTAAGACCACCTGTACATAAAGACCACCTGATCATAATGACCATTTTCTGCAGATCCCAGGGGAAATAATCCTCATGTTGTAGAATCTATATATAAAACCACCTGTTTATAAAGACCACATTTTTTGGTCTGAAGTTTCAGTTTCAACGGAATATGCAACATGAATGCAAAAGTAAAGCAACAATTATACATGATTTTCCACAACATACTCAATATAGACTACATGTAGTTTCCTTCTAATTTTCTGTTTCATCTGCTTTTTGCCTAATGCTTCTACTTTTACCTAATAATTTATGTAGCACATACCATATACCAGTACATATACTTGCATATATACCTCCACCTGGGACTCCAGCAACTAGCAGAATTAACCCAATACATGTGAGGAAGATATTTGTAACTGGGAGGCTTCTGAAGAATGAACTCTGATATGATCCTGAACTGACCTTGACTGGTGTGACAGTCTCTGGATTAGACACCACGGCGGGACCTATCAGGACCATTCCCTTTGCCAGATCCGGATACTCCAGGTTCATACACAAAACCAACAGCCCGCCCTGCACAAGGGTACAGAAGATATACAAATAAGTTTATACTGCTCGTAGGTAGCAACTGCCATTACATGTAACATAGCAGTGTTCTGCAAACAAAGAATCGTATATGCCAATGTTTGATGTGTATATGAACTAAATGGACCGTGCACATGGTACATGTATCTCTTGTAACCTTTGGAATGCTGCCACATACATAGTAGATGTACATTTACCTGTTTACCATGTCTACCATGCATGATGTTCACTGAGCAATGCCGAGTTTCTGTGTGAACATGTTGAAAATCATTAGTTTAACAGGGACATTCAGCTCTGGAATATATAACTTAAGCATTTCATTGACATCACAAAGTGAGCAGTATTCATTTGTACATGTTGTAATACAGACAATTTGAATCAGATTGCCTTGCTTTTACAACCTTTTTTAATAAAAGTTTAACTTAACTATCCTTAGAACTACGATAGAGGAGATTGTTGTTGCTACTGACCATGGAATGACCCAACAGGAACAGTGGGATGTCTGAATAATCCTTCTGGATCAGGTCAGCATGCTGCTTAATGTCATCCAGATATGTCTTTACGTCATCAACGTGGACCTGGTCACCTTCACTATGACCATGGCCGACTGAAACACAGAACATGCATGTACATGTTTATTTACATTTCAATGCATTCAAGTAGACTACATGCATACAGAATGAAAACAAATCTCCTAATCCATTTGAAATTCCTTTTCAACATATTCAGTGATATCAGAAGATCCCTAGAAATATAAATAACCTTCAAATTGATGACAAAGCAAGCAGTGGGTGACATCTTTATTCCGTTAATCATGTTAATTAGTGTGGTAGGCTATCACACTAAAAGATTAAACCCTAATATCATGGCAAGGATGCATTTGTAGCACATACTATACATTACAACATGTAAAATGCAATTATGTTAAAAAAATACTGAATATTTATTATGTTTACCAAGACATGCAAATGGTCAAAATTATGTAATATATGCATGAACAACAGTTGTACATGTTTCCAAGCATACTGTATATCTCACGGTATATGGATACAATTCACTAAGAACAACAATTTGGCTTTACAGCACTCTACTTGACAGTCCTGTTGAACAATTCTGTCCTTATTAGAGAGGTGTGTTGTGGTGAGAGGGATCGAGCATTACATGCATTCACCATGTGCACAGTACTTGCTATCAAGAATTTGTGTCCTTTCTAGAGGGGTGTCCGCTCTATAGAGTGTCCTTTAAGAGGAGAAGTGATTTATAACCAATATTGACATACCATGGTCATGTGCATAAACCACACATCCCTTTCCAGTGAGAGCCTCAGCAATGTGACCATACCAGCCTGAATGTTCCCCGGCACCATGGATGATCATCACCACCGCCCTACAGGAAACATGATACTGTAAATTCATTAATGTTCGCGGGGATTAATGTTTGCCTTTTTGAGGCAAAACCATGTTTGCGGGGATTAATATTTGCAGTTAGCTCAGGTCTTGTTAGTTAAGGTAGATGAATTGTTTGCGTGGTATTTATTTTTGAGATTTAAAGATGGTCGCGAAATTCGCCAAATAAATCCCTCGCAAACATTAATGAATTTACAGTATTGGCCAAGTGAGAGATTGTGAAATCATTAAAAGCTATACTTTATCCTTGTTACCATTTTCATGATTTTGTATACATGTATATATATCACTGTGTCTGTCACTATAATGTAGTCACACTTACCCAATAAGAGTAAATAACTTTTAATATTTACTAAAATTGCAGGTATCCAAAACAACATCTTTTGAAGAACATGAAGAATGATTTATATTTTTTTAGAGGATAACACTTGTTTTTTTTTTTATTTTATTATTTTGGGGTGTCCAGCTTCTTCATGTTGGTAGCCATAGGCTTTCTGGACAACCATCATTTTCATGTGCAATATAAGTATTGTCGCAATTTAAGTTTGTGTATAATTTCCATATCCAATACATGAATCAATTTACAAGCTGACCAGCGGTCCAATTCTACTCTCCCCCGGCCTGGGGAGAAATGTGTGACACCCACAAACATTTTTATTTCAAATGCTTCTCCCATAATTGTTGCGGTATCAAACTCCTTTGTGTTGTGATATGGGCCAAGGTTATAAAATTAAACTCCCAAAAGCCCTCAGTTGGAGCTGCTGCTGTTTATAGTAAAATCTAGGGAGGCCATCTTAATCACAGATGAACATGATAAAGGATTTAACTAGACAGTTGATGTGCAACGCGATGGGCAGGGGTCACGATTAAGGAGTTCCCGACGTCCCGGGGCATATAAATGTCACGTGCGGGCACCTATATAACCATAGGTAAAATCCCGCTCGGGCATGTCGCCTAACTTGCGA
>JAAUYG010266375.1_pt1 | contig 15022 bp, 16 predicted proteins | sample 7278091 | NCBI WGS metagenome assembly JAAUYG01 (sample SAMN14350201, study PRJNA611818) | marine sediment metagenome | isolation source: surface marine sediment (0.6m) | place: French Polynesia: Moorea | collected 2018-08 | reverse complement strand
CTAAAGGTGGTCAGATATACACAGTGAGGTTGCAAATGATTGATATTTCCTTGATAAGTGACGAAGCAGGGATGTATTTCATTGACTATCTAAAGTCATCTAAAGAAAACCTGTATGAAACGGTCTTAGCCAACTAAAACTTAGCCGACTTTAGTTGGCCTACTAAATGGGTTTAGTCGGCTAAAAAGTTAGCCTGCTTTATGAAACAGCCCACTGCACTATCTACGGCAGCAGCTCTAAGTTGCTGCTGCGTCGCAGGTCCTCAAATCACTAGGTCCAGCTTGAAGCGTAGCTGTCTGGTTGACTAACTAGTTCAAACTCTAAGTTTCGGCCAGATTGGAAGACACCGCTTCTACGTGTTTTCCAGCTTATATATTCCTAAATGACCCTGCCGTTTGCCCGTTACTATGGTTTCCAGTGGCGCCCAAACTCCGTATAATGACCTATCAGACTGAATGCCGCAGGGACTGTGTCGTCCAATCCTCTGACGTGACGTCATTTTGGCGCACTAGAGACCACCTGCTCTTCTCTTACTATGGGACTCTCCTATGCAATCTTAAACGTCCTCATAACTACGATAATACTGATCAAACCATGGTGCAGTTGGGCTAAAACGACAGGGAACTCTATTACCTTTACTAATCTTCTCTTTCTACGTTAACGACCTCCTAAGTTATAACTCAGCGCAGGTCAACCTGCACTGGTGGAGCCTGCCTCCGCCGATCCTGGCATTTCTGTACTGAAACATCCCAAAACGGGGGAGGTCTACAAATCACAACTAAAACCCGTCTAATCCTTACTCTGGCTGAGAGGTACATCTCTAGCCATACAATAGTACACAATAAGCCATGGCCTCTACCATAGAAGAGGATTACTAAGCTATGACAGCTATCTACAGGTCCTGTATAATAGGCCTACTAGACCGACTGCCATTAAATTTCATACCTCATCGGCTTTAATTAATAAACACTGGTAAACCATCTAGAAATACCTTACAGTGGCAACAACGCGTATAAAATCCTTCCTAGTACCCTAACAGTGGCTGTGACACTACATGAATTCCTCCCTCTTTACCTAGGTCGCTCCCAATACCATGCTATGTCTCAGTACAACAATACCATGTAGGGGAGCAGCCACTGCCAAACGTCAAATTAAAATCCTAACAGACACAACTAGTTTCCTGATTGGCGACCAATCTAGCTAACTACGGACGTCTAATGCTGAAGGGGTGACCGTAGACGAATTCATAACCCAAGACTCTCGAGGTCTGTATAAACTCATACATATTCATGCCAACATCAAATATCAGTATACACAGGGTTCACTTTGTGAGCCTACAACCAGTTGAGCGTGTTTTACCATTTATATGTGAGCACATACACAAGTTTCACACAATGTATAGATGAAGGCAGGAAGGGGAATGGCCCGTTTAATACTGGTTTAACATGTTTAAAAGAAAAGCACCACCTGGCAAAACAATACTGAAGCTATTACCACTATTAATTGCCGATTACTAAGTTTGCGCACACAGGCGCTATTGATCCTACCCCTAGTTACAAGGTCGGACAAACAACGCAACGAAACATTTATAGACTCCCTTACTCTTACCATCAATCCTAGTGGCAAGATAATTTCTAGCCCTTCCCAACTTCTTAACCAACAACATATAAGGCCCACTTCAAAGTAAGAAATTACCATTATACCCCATGGCTACGAAACCAATACATTGTAAACTGTTCCCGAGATTTACGAGGGCAGGGCACTGCAAGCTACACGCTGGCATCAACAGATGTCTAACGTGGTGCATGCCCACCAACCAAGGCACATCTCCCGCATCACCGTAGAGAATATAATAATGTTACTGGCTCAGACACTCGCGGGAGTGGGTCACTTTCGCCTAACTGGGGTTCCTACTTTAAAGAACAAAACTAAGAATTAGTTCCTTGGCACCATAGTTAATGGGCGTAATTTGCTGGAGGAAAAGTGTGCTGCGCACATGGGAACCAGAGTTGTCAGAGTTGCCTTGTCAGTCTAGTTAAGTAAGGTACACCATTACTGTAAGTTTGACCGACATATATATCACAGCAAAGCAATGCTATAACAGTAAATAAAATGTGTTATATACAGTGTATTGTTACGCTGGCTCGGTTGAAGATCGAATGGTAATGTCCATAATGTACCATTTTGTAGCCAGTATGAATAAATAAAAATATACACTACACTACTAACCCTACAACCAAGTGGTGACTGTCCAATGAACTTTTAATATCCGGAATGTTTGTGTTCCTGAGAACACCACAGAACATGAATCCTCCTGTAGGACGCAGAGCACTATCCTTTAGCACGAAGAAGTCTTCTGTTACCACGAAGTCCTTGGCAATATGAATAATCTTGTTTTCTGCGAAGTGCTGAGTGCATAGAAGTACAACGAGGAACAGTTCATAATGCAGAGCTTGGTGAGAGGTGGGTCCATATGTGCGGAGAATGGTCCTTGGTTCTGAGAGGGGGTGGGGTCCTTCGGGTCTGCCGGACTAGCAGGGCGATTGGTCCTTTGAAGATGCGCGTAGTGCTGAGGTTGGCTTCCTCCTACACTGAGTAGAGTGGGCTGGCTTCATTCGTGAGCCAGCTGGGGTGTGTCTTTCCTTCAGCACATGCAGTGCAGCCTCGCCCTCTAGCTGCGCTCAGGGCTCCGCTTAGCATGATTGGTCTGGCGCAGCCTCCTCTCCGGGTCCTCCGATGTTTTGCATGGACTCTTCAGCTGTCTTTGGGTCCCTCATTAGCTTGTTTCTTTGTGACAGGCTGATTTGTCCTGTCCTGCTAGATTTGTTCTCTCAGTCACACAGATGGCAATGGCTGATAACTTAGGTTTCACTTTTCTGTTGCTTATGCAGGCAGCTTAGAAATCCATCCTCAGTCATTCCAGCTGGTGATCATTCTATTGCGTAGAAGGTGAATATAAATTAAAAATTCAGTGTCTGACGGATGTGGAGTCAACTGGTTGGCATGTTTTCGTTGTAGGGCTATGCCTTCACAAGCTGCGCTTTCTGTACCTCCTATCTTGTCTCGGCGCATCCCTCGGGTTCGGGGTAAGTTTCCTCCCACTTTCGACTGTTACCCCTCCCTGGCTGGTAGGGTGAGGGTGTGCTAATTTTTTTTTTTTTTTTTTTTGTTTCATCCGTCCTTGCATAGTGTTGTATTTGATGGATGGATTTTCCTGATGTTTCATTGGTTGCCTTGATCTTATCTTTTCTGTGGCTTCTTCTCCTTTCCATTTTTCTCTCCCACAACTTGTGTCGGAACCAGCTCGTCAGGTTAACAAGTGGCTCCTGAGCCCTGGAGGCTCAGTTGCTGCCAGATCCAGATTTCACAACTGGTTTTGGTCTTCCAGGCTCTGCTCTCCTGTCTGTCTTCAGGGGTGTACAGAGGGCAAGAGGAGAGACTTGCCCCCTGACCACATTTTCTCCCAACTGCCCTGACCCTGATCCAGCCTGAGAGTCAAATTCCATGGCCTCCTCTGGATGAACGGGCCATAGTTATGCTATGCTGGCCGTTCCCTGTGGGGTGAGCTTGGGTATCTGTGGGGACTCAACTGTCTCCTGTCTTAGGAGCTGGTTCGCGTAGGGAGACAGAGCTGGGGGTCCCAGCGACCCTCCTGGCGTTACATGAAGAGACAGGCCGCCACCTGCTGCCAGGCAAGTGGGCCTATGGCCCCCCATCTCCCGGTGGGCTGGCAGTTGACTTATGAGTTGACTTTTGGCAAACTGGTCGTACCTGTTTTCTGCCTCCTTTATCTGCAACATGAGGCCCACAACCGTAGCATCATTAATCCTTTTGGCGGTCTGGGCAGCCATCTTTAATCCAGCAATGCTGACCTGCAACTGCTGGATCTGGACAGCTGGGGGTTTCTGTCCTCGTTGTGTGGGTGTTCCTAGGGTGTTCTCTAGGAATTCATTCAGTTTCTTCAGTGCGTCCCTCTCACGTCGTATCCTCCGGCAGTCTCTATCTAGCCGAGGTCCTCCGCTATGTCAGAAGGATCAGAGTTCGTGCTGGAGGCAGACAGCATGGGGCGAGGCTCTGCAGGACGCAGGCTAGCCTTGGCAGCCAACAACTCCCGCAGCAGCTGGTCATTCTCCTGCTGTAGCCTTTCTTTGGCTGCCTTGAGTCTTCCAATTTCCGTCTGGGGGTCAGTCTGGGCCTCTGCCATTTGGTTACATTGGGCCTTGGCTTGATCCTTCTCATCTGTCAGGGCCTTCATCCGTTGTTGCCGGACGACATCCCGATCCCACAGGCACTGAATCTGCCCCACTCAGACATTGGACTGACTCGGGCTTGTATGCAGGTTGCAGCAGACTGACGTATTATCTGCACGTCCCGAGTACACTGTCGAAACTCGTCCCGGACTTTCGACCATATTGCGTCCAGGCACTGCATGAGATAGTCAGCTGCCACTCCGCTGGCTGCCTTCACCACCAGTTGCGTGGACCCCTTCATAAGGTTCTATGGCCTTCCATCTTGGCTCTGGTTCAGATCTGGTCCAACGAATGGTGGCACCCTCAGAAAGAAAAGCAGATCGCTCTGGAGAATTGGACTGGTCTCGTCGACTGAGGCGTGAGTGGCTACTGCCAGAAGCCCGTGGTCTGGAGGCCCCAGTCGACGCCACTCTGGGAATCCGGGTGGTTGGATGATCACTCACCGCACAGGTATTTGACTGTCTTTTCTTGTGGCTTGTGACCATGGAAGGGGTGGTGGCTACAGTCTGTTTCATTTGAAACACCATCTCGTTGACCGCCTGTGCTAGCTTGGCATCTGATGGAGTCTGGCTGGGAGAAAGCAGCCTTGGCAGAGAGGCGGCCACTGTCAATTCCATGTCCTCTGCTGCTACCTCCTCCTGGTCGGATGAGGGGACGAACTGTCATGCTGGCCGAACGTCTAAGGACTTCCCACTCCAACGAGGACCAGGACTGGTTGGGAGTTCTACTGGGGGTAGCTCGATACCCTCTCTGGGTACTGTGGGATTGGCCTCGGCTCCTCCAGTCTGCGGGCGCACGTCTCCGTCAGGGATAGCTGGGTTGGGGCGTTGGCCCTACCGCCCATCCCGGAACGCCTTCCACCTATGTTCTTTGAGCAGCTCCTGTACTGGGACGCTGTTATTGTAGTTGGTCAGCTTTAACTTCCTGTACATGCTACGGGCGTAATTCGGCTGTCCACCCTCCCCTAACTCCAATCCGGTGAGAATGGTCCTCTTCCCTCCCACCTTGTTCTGGTATTGCAGGGCGAGGTCTAGGTGTGCGACACTCACGAAGTAGATAGGCTCAGGAGGAAAGTTCACTAGGACAACAACCGTCTCCCTTTCGCAGCCCTGCGCACTGACGACTTGGGGTACTTTCTCAGCAGGACAGTACATTAGTTCCCAAGTTCATACCCAGGCGTCCCATCCGGGAGGCAGAAACTCCACGGGGTAACTTTGGGAGACGCTTGGCTTCCACGGCCTTCTTCAGTTTCTCAAGGGTGGGGCCAGAGGCCTGGGAGAGGTGATCTTTCTCCTCTGTAGGGATGTTGGCACCCATGTGCAGCTCTAGGTCATCCTGGCCCCGTCGATGCTGGACTGCCCCCCCCCCCCCCCCATATGTGAAGAGAAGCTCCTCCAGCCATTTTCCCTATTAGCTGACCACTCTCGAAGTCTGTGGCATGGCAGACCTCAGCACAGGTCTTCGCATCCCATGCATGCTTGATAGGCTCCGACCTGACGATGGGGTCTGGGGCTTCCCACGTCAGTCTCCTAGCAGCTGGGTTTGTGCGGAGGGTGTCTTGTTCATTAGGGACTGTCATCCTCACCTCCCCTTGACTGGCCAGGTTGACCCTGCACCCACTTCCATCACTAGGTCACTGGAGGATGTATAGGATCGTCGGTGATGTCCAGCTTTGCGTGGAGAAGTAGCCTTCTTGGAGACCGGGGCTTTGTTACGCACTCCCATCTTCACTTTGAGACCCTTCTTCAATTCTGGGTCACTGCTCAGTCTGCTGGACTTAGACGACGTGGAGGCCTGGTCGTCCTCCGCCTGTGTGGAGCACCTGCGCTGGTTGGAAGTGGTCTTGGCATTCTTGGTCACTGTGTCTGACCCCGATCTTCATGCTGACACTTCTTCCCACTGGAGGCCAGGTGGTTGTCCAAGGCTTCCCGCAACTTCCACTAAGACCTTCCAGAAGACCCAATGAATGTTGAGCACTCCGATGTCAGGGCCAGTATTGGCATGGTAATTCGGCGGAGCGATGACTTGGGCCAGCTGTCTGGTAACCTCGTTCATCTGGTGAGGCGGTTTGTAGAAGGGATTAGGCTTCACGGACAGGGCTCCTGGCAGGTCGGCCAAGGAGTGTCTCTTCGCCCAGGGTTGCTTTCTTTCTGTTTGGCCATCTTCTGGCATATGTGAACAAGGTATCCATCCAGGGCACCAGGGTCAGCGGGGACTTTCGGCGTGACACCCAGGGCTCTGGCAGGTGAACTGTGGCACAACCGCTATGTGGAACATGTTCCAATGCACCACTGGGTCCTCTTCTGTGGAAGAAGATAGCTGGGTCCCTCCAAGGGCGCAGCAACCGTCCACCCTGCAGAGGGAACGCGAGGGTCCTCGGTCTTCGTTCGACCGGTATATCATATCGTAGGTCCGGGATTTCTTGGCGTTCTTGTCCACTTGGTCGTACACAAACCTGGGATCTGCTCCAGTTTCAGCTATCACCCTCTTGACTGATGTGGCTCCCGTCCCCAGGTCGGGGTCAATGGGTCCAATAGGAGGCTTATACAGGGGGATCCCGTATAGGTCATTCATGATCACCCTCTCTCCAAGCGGTTCCTGTCGACAGCCCCTGACGTAGGGGAGGGCCACACTGATATCCATGGCCGTCCGTGCAGGGAGGATGGCATCGTCAGTAGGGGTGATGACCGTTAGGTAACTGGGGGTGACCAGGGCTTGTGCTGGTCCACTCGCAGGGATCACACGACTTTGCTGCTTGACCGCCGTAACTTTATAATCACACATGGCCAGGGTGTCGTAATCCATGCAGTGGCTGGCATCTCCCTCCCACGGCTGAGCCTGGCGCTCGATAAGCTAGTCTCCACTATAACAGGAACGCTCAGTCATTCCAGCAAGGCCCACCGAGGTGGGGAGTGTCCTCTTGGCCAGCCTCTTCGGTTGTTCCTCCTCCTGTCACTGGAGTCTCTCTTTTCCAGTGTGGCGAGCTTGAACGACTGTAGGATCAACCAAGTCCTGTCCCTTGTAAAGACTTGTATGGATCTTCCTGGGACGGGACTGCCGGCTTTACCACTGGAGGGTAGGCATTGAGGTGGAGGGGTTGCCCGTCACGACATCTGAATGCCGGTATGCCCTTGATCTCAAAGGTACATTGGTGTAGGCTGAGCTCAGGTTGGGCAGGGATGTTTTCAGGTGCCCCTCCGTGAGGTCCATTTTCACAGATGGCTGAGTCCCAGACGTAGTGGAGGAGGGCGTCACAGCATGGGCGGAAGTCACACTAGTGGTTGCGCCAGATGCCTCACTCTCGATTCCTTCATCATTCAGCTCCCAGCTATGGAAGCCACTCAACAGTCTGGGTGGGTCTGGTCCCCCAGGCTGGCAGCAACCTCCTGATTGCACTTAGAGACCTAGCTTCTTATCACTTTCTCCGGGTCCTCCCCCAGCAGTTCGTCCACCAGATCTGGGTCAATGTCAGAGAAGTCCTCTGACCCGTCCACTCCTATATCCAGGATGTTAAAATCTTCCACATCCTCGCAGGTTAGTAGCCATTGCGCCTCTTGACGGCTAGAAACCATCCAAGTAGCTGGTGCTGCTGACGTGGAGGGTTGTTCTCTCTCGATTGGTACACCAGTAGCCCTCATGGTCTAGGTGATTCGCACCCCATGCCTATTCTGTTGAGGTCGGACAGAGAGGCGTCGGTACCTGTGGGTCAGTCGTACGGCTGCCCCTACTTGGATATGCCTTGCCTCTTCAATTTGAACGTCAGGATTCTGCTCAGCCATATGACGCAGGGTGTCCTCCAATGGCGTGGGATTCTCCACAGCATCCAACAGATTGGCGGAGGCTTCCGTGGAAGCAGCAGGCTTACTACCTCCATTGGCACAGTTAGCTCTTGTCGGAGGTTGTGAATCTGTCGCAGGTGGCGCGGGCGGAGTCTGGTTGGTTGCAGGAGGCTGTGAACTGGGCGCAGGTGGCTCAGGCGGAGGCTCTACCGGATCCATCACCACCAGCTGGTTGGCATTACAGCCGTTGTCATGGTTTTCGCATTTCTCTTTCGCAGTTAGGTTAACTGGCTCTAAGGCTTCGGAAGTGGACACTCTCTGGGCAGTCTGAGGGCATCCGTCTTCTTCAGCAATCAGCTAAGTTCTAACCTGGGCGTAATGGTCAAATCTTTATATACCAGCTTGTTGCCCTTGGCAACCTACTCATTGTTGCACAAAGGCGTTTGTCTTTCCTGAATGACTTCCTTCACAGCCGATTTTTAGTAAACTTCGAGTTAGATCGTATTACCCAAGCAGATATTTTGAAATCTACGTTTACACTGATTCTCTCAAGGTATAGGGTGTGAGGGATGAGTTAGTAAATAGTAAGTCAGAGCGAGTTGAAAACAAGGGATTTGTGTCTCCCGCTGCAAAAAGTTCACGCAGCTCAGTAGCATGTTTTCCCCAGATCCCTCTGTTAGCTAACTGGCGGGGCCTTCGTTGGGCTATTAGTGTCTAGGCTGCAACCAGCCAGCATTCTTTAGGTATTTATGGGTTTAGAGGAATCCCCGTGTCTCGCTGTAAACTGGCAGGATGGGGTCAGGCCTGCTCTGCTACTGTTCCCACATATGTAAGTGAGCGTCTGGTTTCGCACTCGGATTCTGCTACCTGTTTGGTAGAGGCGGCCTGGCTATCACTGCCTGGGCTTCCTAAAGGAAACTCGACACTCTTCCGTTTGTCCCTACTTATCGGTTAAACTTTTACACAGCTAATGGCTATAACTTACCTGCGCTGGGTACAAGACTTTTCGAGTGTTAAAGATGATCGTTGTCTTAACTACTGACGGATCCAGTACAACGGATCCAATACTTCCTAGCTAGTACAAATGCGTTTTCGCTAGCTCATGCGGTTATACTGCGCGTAGCTGATGCCAAATCTGGCCCTGCGCGATTTGGCAGGGTGGTTTTTGCAGCTACGCAGTTATTGTTTGCTTGACAAATAAGTTAGTTTGAGATTTCCTATCTGATTCTTGGCAGATCTTTCCTGGGCTAAGTGGTCTTCACACTTTCCTTAATTAATGTTTACAGCTCGGGTAGCTAGTGGCGTAGGTTATGGCGTTGTGATTCTAAAACTTAACAGGTGGTGGCATAGCCCTACATGACAATACACTCACACCATGCTATCCCTGGCCTATCTCTGCAGAGTGGTTTTCTGACGCATTTTCTGCCAGAAGGACCACTAAACAGATTGGAAACCTAACTAACGTCCCATGCATGATTCTATTATCTTAATCGTGGTTGCTGTTAGTCAGGCCTACACGCTCCTGAAGCATACACGCAGGCCTCATCAGGCATATGTCGGCGCAGCCTGCTTGGTGCAGGGTACGAGCTATTCCCTCACGCTTTCTTCCCATATAAGCTCACCAACTATTTATAGGATTAGCTTTGTTCGAAAACATCCTAATTCACCAAGACCTAACGTCAACACACTCTGGGTAAGGGAAATAGGCCTACAGATCCAAGTTGCTAATTAAATGGTCATCACCACTTCAACTGGCCAGAGCCTGTGCCAGCGGAGGGCAATATGGCGGACCCTAACATTACGTGGAGTTAGAGGAAAAAGACAGCTACTGTAGGTATTACTGACAGGAGGGGCTCCTAGTTCGGCCTTATGTGTTTATCCTGCCTCCCTACTCAATGTGTAGACCATCTGCATAGGTTTAGTTAAGAGATTAAGGTTGGTCATTTGTGAGTGAAGGCTGTGGCGCACGGTGTGCCGTAGGCTATGCTGTTATGGAATTCAGAGCACACAGCTACTGCAGGCGTTCAGAGCACACAGCTACTGCAGGCGTTCCCAGCTGGTGAGGTTCCAAGCTCGGCCTTACGTGTTTATCCTGTGACTCTGGAGAAATAGTGTAGCTATTGTTTAAAGGTAACTATAGGGCATAAGGAATAACCCTATTCAGAGTTAGCCATTTGGCGGAGTCCCTAGCACGCACTGAGGCGTAACCATCATTAATAGTTAGCTCTAGCATTCCTTTGCTATAGGAACATAGGAACTCAAAAATTAACAAATGTGTGTGTGTGTGGGGGGGGGGTAAGGCCTCTCGTCTTCCATTCTATTGCCCTCTCCCTTTAAAGGCATCGACCGCCCCTGGTTAATCTGCCTATTAATCCTTGTGTCTGTTTTCGCCATCCAGCAGTCTATTGCTGGCGTCTTGTTAATTACCAATGGTGGCAATGTGGTACCACTAGATCAACCAACAAGTTGTTAACTTTTATCCGTTTACACTCAAAAGGTGTGAATAGCCTTAATTACTACTCTAAGCATACAGCCATTTAACACCTTAGCTGGCCAGCATTTGGCCTAACATGGTGTAGCTTTTTTGTGCGGAGGTACGCTCCAATTCGGCGCAGCCTTCGCTAATCTGACTGACGGAGGTAAATTTTCGCTTCGGTGCAGCCTCTGTTAATCTAGCCTAACATTGTTTATCACCCTAATAGTCATAAGCTAAAGGTTTCTCTTTTAAGTTTGGTACATGGCTGAGGCTGACGGCTCAGCTTGAAACACATTAAGCTATGGTCGGGCAGGACCCAGCTTGCTATAATATATTTGGGTGCTATAATATATTTGGGTCGATCTCAGGCAAGGCTCCGTTTGAGGCACATTTGGTCATTTAGCTCAGATACCGCTTCGCCAAGCATCACCTGACCACTTATTTTGTAGTTGGTTGAATAAATCATGGACATATTATGTGGCCTACATTTAATACTGGGACATGTGGCGGGGGTGTCCCAGGACCAACTGCCCCTGCATACGTAGTTAGTTGATAGGAGTCCTGGCATTACCCAATTTTTGGCGACAGAGCACTCCCAGGCCCCTCCCTAAGTGCTCGACTCTACAGAGGTAAACCTTTGATAGCCTAAAGAAATCAGAGGGGGACATGTCCTACCTCGATTAAATCTAATACCCAAGCTCTACCCTCCACACCTTACAGTGCGGCCCCCTTAGGAGATGTTTTACTACTGCATTACTCATGGAAGGGAAGCAATAAGTGTGGCGTAAAGTTTGCACATTGGGGATGGGCTATACAAGAGTTAAGTAGCCCTGCGCAATTTAGCAGTAGTATTGCATTATAGGTTTCACGGTGCCTCAGCAAGCTCTATAGTTCCCAACCAGGGGAGTAAGGAGGGTATCTGAATAACATAGAGCCAGCAGGTTGCCTTCTCCAACGGACTGTTAGCAAGAATAATCGTTGCCCAGTTTCCAAACCTAAAGTGCGGACGCATGGCCAGCTACTCATTGCAAGTAATACACTGTCGGCTTGTGCACTATTCAGAGTGTTAGTGGGGCAGCTGGGAGAGCTGTGCTGAGGGTGACAGCTACGCCTATTGTAGGAAACAGCCATACAGACTGTCTAGCCGTGCTTGATCAACAGGTAGCACTTGAAGTCTGCGTACTGGTACGTATCTTTCTGGCTGCTTGCACGGTCTGGTCCCTCTGCGGGGTAAAGGGGAGGGTGACCAGCTACCTACTAGTGTCCCAAGCGACCCTGGGTCAGGGTGGCTACTTTGGCTGGTGGTTACGACCTCTGGTCTGGCGTTTCGGGTATTGGCTCCATCTGATCAGCGAGCAGCAGATTTGGCGCAGTGTCTGGACATACTGCAGGGGCTGCCTCTGTTCCAGAATGACGGACGGTCCATCAGATGGCTCAGGATCAGCCTGCACAGTCGAATCCAACCAGGTTCCTGTCACCACGGGTAGGGTCTATGTCTCTGCAGATTCAGCGGTGCTGACTTCATTCATTTTGTCTGGCTCCAGCATTGGGTTTGGTGGATCTGGAGATTGTTGTACGTGTTTTGGCACCAGAGTGGTATCGGATATTTGTGGAGGAATGTCTACTACGGCTGTCAGCTGGGATTGAAGAACTTGGCTGATAGTCTGCTCCCCTTGATCTCTCTATAGAGTGGGATAATCAGTCTCGATCCAGCTATGTAGCTCCTCTCCAAAATCTGGGTAGTAGGGCATTAGGCTGCGCCTGGGGGTGGCATTGTATCTTATACATCACTGGTCCAGTTTGGGCCAATACAAGCCAAGGCCCTCGATTGGTATAACGGAGCTGCCCTCCCTGGGGTTGGGGGGGGGGGGGGATATGCTCTCCAAACCCATTCACCATGGTAGAATCTATTTGGTTTGGTTCTCCATAACCACGACGCTGGCGTTTGGCGGGGATTTAGAGTGTCTTGTGAGCTGTGTCCTGGGCATGGTGCAAGGAGTCCTTGATCCATTCTACATACTCGTACGGGCACTCATGGGCATCCTGCTCGGGTCCAGTATCTCCCAGCATCAAATGCAAAGGAAGAGTCATCTTGATCCCGTAGACCATATAATGTGGGCTGATTCCCGTGGTGGCATGTGGCGCAGAGAATTTCTGGCAAGTGATCATCCCAATCATTCTGCTGTTCTGACACTACAGTTCGCAGTATGGATAATAACGTGCGATTGTATCTCTCCACCGCCCTGTTCGACTGTGGATTGTACACCGTTGAGTACGTCTTGTGGATTCGTAGCAGGTCACACATGCAATGGTGCATTACGCCGGTGAACTCTGTCCCTCGGTCACTGTGTAGATTGATCAGGGTGTCGTGCCTATAGACCCATTCATGAACTATGACCTCAGCTACTATCATAGCTTCTTTGGTGGGTATAGCAGTGCCTTCAATCCATCTGATAAAGTGGTCTTGCATCATGACGATATACTCGTTCCCACTCTCCGTCCTATGTAGGGATCCAATCAAGTTGACAGAGAATCGCTGGTTAAAAGCTCCATGTCTGGGCTGTTGTAGCTCACCATGCCCTCTTACAGTAGCGTTGCAGTGTCGACAGGCTGTGCATCTCTTACACCACGTCTCAACATCCTTCTGCACTCTTGGCCAGTAGAAACGTCTTTTTATCAGGCAGCAGTTCTCACTACTCCTTGATGAGCAGCCATAGCGTGATGGGGGCATGCCTTGAAAATCTGGGATCTGAGAGGCTTGAGGGTCACCACTTGCCAGTTGGAATTGGCTGCAATCTCTTTCCTCCGGTGGCATAGGACGTTTTCCTGGATTTTGAGCCGGTGGAATTGGGTAAATAATATTTTGACTTCTGCAGACTCCTCCCGTATTATATCCCATGGGGGTCGGACATCGTGGTCTCACAAAAGTTCTTTCATGAGTTGTAAGTCGGGATCCTCATCCTTCGCGGCAGCTAGGCTACGGACAGACAGATCCAGAACCTCCTGCACTTTGGGGTCGACATTATCAGTGGAGGTGACAATTCTCACCCGATAAGTCGATCTCCAAGAGGTCTGCGCGAAGGGTAGTATTGTCCACAGATCCGTACTGGCACTTGTAGTCTCCATGGGGGTCTCTAGACTAGCCTTTCTCCAACCTTTTTGTCTCACTCTGATGTCATTGGGCTGGGTTAGCCCTAAGGAATTAGTCTCCATCAGTGTGGCTGGGGTTACGTCATTGGGGGGCTTTTCTTTTAGTCCTAAGGTCTCCCATGTCAATGCAGTGTTCACTCCTGCGTAGTCTTCTGGACTCAGAGATTCTTTAGCCAGTTCTGCGGCTGACTGCTGATGTAATGAAGGGTTTTGATGCCCCAGGGGTCTCCTGCAACAGGGCAACGCTAGCACAGCGGCACATAGGTGCCACTAAACTCTGATTAGTCATCTAGTCTGCCATCTCTGGAGCCGGGCTGGGATTGGTTTCAAGGCTTGTTTTGGTTTTCTCCGGTTTGCATAGCTCATCCATATCTTCTGTCTGAGTGCCGATCATAGCCTGGTGGGGCCTCTTGATAGCAGTGTCTGCTTTCTGGACCTCCATTGTGCTAGTAGCGTGGGGCTGCATTGCAGCCTTATTGTCCTGTGCTGTCTTTGTTGGGACAACCTGCGCTGTGCTACATTCTACAGCTCGAGTGCTGGGAGCTGTCACTGGCACAGGCAATCCTGTTGTTTCAGTGCAAAGTCCATCTGCCAGCATCTCCTCCCACAAATCTGGGGCTGGGGCTTTGCTCTCCCTCGCGAAAAAGGGATTCGGGTCTGTTTCCACCTCCCAGAACAAGGCAGCATTATACTCCGACATCTCAGTGTACCCATCCAATTGTCGCTGGTATGGGAATGCAGGGGTAAAGCATCTAGCCGAATCAGTCTTTGCTGTAGCTGTCTTTAGAAGTGGCTTGCACTCATGGCACGTTTCTCTTTTACAGGGTCTGGATGTACGGCGAGACATCCCGTCCGCATGGCTGTGGTGTTTGCCTGGATGATGGACTATGGCAAATTCAAAGGGCTGCAGACATGGTATCCATCATGCGACCATCCCCTCTGGCTCTCTGAAGTTGCGCAGCCACTTCAGGCTAGCATGGTCAGTCACGACCATAAAGTGTCGCACTGTCAAATATCGAAACAACTCTATGGCCATCACGATTGCTAACAGCTTCTTGTTGTTAGTACTGTGTTATTTCAGCCTCCCTTTCTACCAGTATTAACGTTGTCTCATTTAGTGTTGGTTGTCTGTTATCTGTATAACCAGACTCACCCTGCGAGGCAGTCCCCAGTTGAGGTTAGTCAGCAACGTAATCGCCGAGTATTAAATGTCTAGCATAGGAGAGCGTGAAGCGGGCACAGTAACTAGTACCTGCTATTGTTTGTTGCGCACTGGTTGCTATGGCACGTCGCCAACACGACGCACCATAAATTATGATGCCGTTCGGCTGTTATTCAATTCATTGAGCTTCGAACTAGGACTCTGG
>JAAUYG010078328.1_pt1 | contig 15024 bp, 12 predicted proteins | sample 7278091 | NCBI WGS metagenome assembly JAAUYG01 (sample SAMN14350201, study PRJNA611818) | marine sediment metagenome | isolation source: surface marine sediment (0.6m) | place: French Polynesia: Moorea | collected 2018-08 | reverse complement strand
CTCCTCCTACTACTACTACCACTACTACTACTACTACTACTACTACTACTACTACTACTACTACTACTACTACTACTACTACTACTACTACTACTACTACTACTACTACTACTGTTGTCATGACATAGGAGACGTGAGAAAGGAGAGCAAGGCACTACGATGCAGTCTACGTTTTCCAGGCCTGGATAATGTCATTGCAGTGGCTTCCAGCAAGTTGAACAGCTGTCGTGGTGGTAAGGGTGAACAATCACATCACATACATGTATATAGACATATTATTGCAACGCCCAAGGCCTATATAACTATTGACTATTATTAGTCATGACAATTAACGGGACCGTGAAATTTTTCCGTAGGATATATGGTTTCAAATTGGGTTACGGACATGATGTAGCTATATGGGAAGGCTGAGCTCACTAATTCGTGATTATGCAGAATTTCGTATTACAGGTATTGCTCTTGGCATATACATGTAGATGTGTGGTTACCTGGGAATGGTTCAGCAGTAATGCTAATGATAGTAACGATCGTTATTAATATTGGCGCCAACTGTTACATACAGATCGGAAAATAACCTACAGCGATGGTTCCATGTCGTCGTGTTATCTTATTCAGGCCGGAAACGGGAGGGACGGGATCTAAATGAAGATTGAATGGTTTTGATTTTCTACTTTTGCTCGTTCCAGAGACATTATATCCGATCAACTGTGACCAGGGTAGCTCGCCGATAATACAGGACTGGTCCTGTTATGACGACTGATCCGCAGGCTTGCCGAAAACGATAAAATGTCTAACGAGGCAGGATCCACCAAAAGCACAGGCCGGGTAAGCTCTGTTTACTCTAAGGATGAACAACCTGCCGACTATCAGTGTTTCAGTAACGCTTCTGATGACGTCATTCCCATAGTGACCGTGTCCATAGACCCACAAGGATCGCCTCACATCCTCAGTAAGGTTCCATCGCAACATATGTCGCCGTTAGTAACACGAGGTCACGAACATGAAGATACACTGCAGCCAAAACATGGTTGTATAGTGCTTGGTAACCAAGACACGAGCACGCGGTATTGCACCCGTTACCATATCGACCACCACTTGCAGAGGCAGGAACTAGGCCGAGAAATTCTTCTGGAAAGTTGTGCCCCATATTGCGTTCCCCGGCCACAAGGGCGCACTTTTCGTATTGCACTATACGAGTTTGTGAGCGCCGACGCATTCCTCCTTACGTTGCACCTGGCGGCGGTAGTGTTGGGTGTTGTGAAGGAGGCAATGGACCTGCGAACTTACGCGGAAGACCTAGAGATGGCTCACTCCTTGGCTGAGATTGTCGTTGCTGTACTCCTCATCGTGTTGCGTATTGTCCAGGCTTACAGGAGATTTGCCGAGTTGAAGAACAATGCATATGAGCTGGAGTACATCTCCCCTGATGAGGTCCAAGAGGAAGATGTTCGCGGGAAGGGGCTGAAAAGTTGGCTAAAAGGAGTCACATTGTTGGGGGTACTCTTAATATTACTAGCAGTGGCCTGCTTTGTGGCCTTCTACTTTCTGGTCCACCTTGGCTGGACTGTCCTCAGTAACCAGTTCTGTCTGGTTGTCTTCCTGGTGGTAGCCAACCTGTTCTCTCAGAGGGTAGCCGTGGCCTTGGGCCGTATAAAGCAAGACCAGCACAGGGCTGTTCTTCTGGAGAGTCTCTTGCTGCTCAGCGAGGCTCGACTGGCATACAGCAAACAGGAGATGGACAAATACTTCAGCACTGTAGAGAAGTTCGAGAGAGCTGTTAAAGACACCGAGATGATGAAACAGCCAGAACACATCCTTTTTGAGGAAGAGGACAAAGCGCAGTATAGTACTATCAGTGCATTGGAGTTACAGGTGGTCGTGTGAAGCTGAAAACGATTTTATAAGCTAATCAGTGAAGTTGTAGTTTAAAGATGTGACGTTACAGTGTCACACACTGACGTTACAATGTTAAATAATGACGTTGCAACACTAACTACCACTAACATTCAAATTAAATGATAATGTTAAAGTGCATTCAAGTAGAGCATATTATTTTAACCAACCGCCATTGTTGTTCCAGTTTGAGACACTCTGTGCCTCCATCGAATGTGTTTGTGGCATAATATATATAATATAATATTATGTATTGTCTGTAAATATATACATATAGTTGGCTGTTGGAGTGAGCTTCATAACAGTATAACAGTTATTTGGAAGTACCTATAGCTGTTTCAGTAAAGAATTGCTGTTCATTGTCTATAGATGGTCAGTTGAAACTCAGAAAGACCTTTACTTGAAACTAGATAATTATGTCCCTTGCTTCAACATTGTGGCTGTGTGTATCATGTTAATTGCAGGATAAACATCGTTCATTGTATGGCCCCTCCGTCTACAAGACCTCCTTTCTCAGAAACAATTATATGAGCCAGATTTGTGGAAAGGTACCTACCCAACATATCTCCAGACCATTTGTTCTGTTGTTTCTTTTTTTTTAAATTTTCAGCTTTTGATTTTTGTACGATTTTTTTCGTTTTAGTTAACATGGGACTATATTGAAGGAAACATTGAAAATGATATCTCCTCTGAATATACACAGCAGATATACTCCCAAAAATTATGCATATTCATTGGGAGGGTTTCTGTGAAAGCTGTTTACAGAATTGTGAAAATTTTAAATTTTGGATTTTGGACATTTTTTTGCTTCCTTTAACATGGGATCATGTGGGAGTAAACTTTCAAACGACCTTTCTCTGGAACACATTAATTCCACCAACCCCGAAAACAAACAAACAAACAAACAAACAAACAAAAAAAAAACATATATATGCTCATGAAGGTCTCTATCAAGGTGGTTAAAGAATTGTGAAGTTTCAAATTTTGATTGTTGTTTTGCAAATTTTGTTGTTCCTTTTGGCCATTTTAAATGGTAGTCAATTGGGAATTATAAAAAGGTGTGATATCTTCAAAACGACTGGTCAACATTTAGGCCTCTGAGGATGGGTAAGTGCTTACACGCATTTTGACTGTTAAGTGTTTAAGGTCACTCTAAGGAGATTCTGTGCTTTTTTTCTGATTTTTTTTGACAAACTTCTATATTAAAAAGGGCTGATCGTACAGTGAAACAGAGTAAAATTTGGGTCTCCCGGGTAAGTACTTAGTATACAGGGCCTTCTACTTATGAAAATATTTATATATGTTTTGATAATATGGTCTACCATGTCACTCTTATGCTGATGACACAGTCTTTTATCACTGTGAAAGCTAACCAAAGAGTATTTAGGCAATGTTGTGAATTTCATTGAGAATTGTCTTCTCGAAGTCTGGGGGTGGATGGACACCAACTTCTTGAAACTTGGCAATGAGAAACCTGAAATAGTTCTGTTCGGGTCGAGACAAGAACTGGGTCACTTGGTGGTTTGAATGCGTGTGATATCATTTTTGGGTGACAAGATGTTGCAAAAGACCTTGACGTACTCTGGGATTCCTAGATGACGATAATCAATCAAACTGTAAACGTGTGCAATACATCTATACTGCATCTTCGAAATATTATCAACATTAGAAATATTTATCCACTACAGCAACTTTAAAGTACATGGTCCATTCGTTTGTGACCAGTAGAGTGGATTCTAACAGTGCACTCCTATATACATGATACAATATACTCAATTGCCATCTGTAAAAGCTACAGAGGGTGCATAACTGGGCAGCAATGGTGGTATTGGGAGGGAAAAAGTACGATCGCTTCTCCCCACTACTGAAAGAACTGCATTGGGTGCCTGTAGTGAAGCAAATCCAGTTCAAAATTCTTCTGTGTTACCGCTGCCTGAATGGGAGTGCTCCTCGCGATTGGTACCTCTACTTCTTTACTGTCCCTTCATATACTGCTACAGTGCTAAGTTTGCTACTAAACTTCGCTCGAGCAGAGATGTGCTGAAACTTAATGTCCCATGTGCCAAAAGACTTTGGGTGATCGTGTCTTATCTGTGGCAGCACTTCACCTATGGCATCGTCTACCCTGCGATATTAGGGCCACACCTCTCGGTTAACATTTTCGAATCCTTATTCAGTTATTGAAGAGACATCTTTTTTCACAGTAGTTACAACATTGTCCTGTGCCATGAGCACAGTTGTAGAATGGCGCAATACAAATCTAATGATTGATTGATATAGGGTATTCGTGACTGTCAAGTATTAAAGGTAGGTCATTCTGTGCTCTTTTGGTGTGTTTTTTTTTTTCTAATTTTCGACAACCGTATGTCTCAAAAAGTGCTAGTCATAGCATGAAAGGTACACAAAATTGGATGTCAGGGCTGCTTAACTTAGTGTATATAGAATACTTTTGATCATTAGGTGTTCCAAGTCAGTCTGAGGTGATTCATTGCCTTTCTGATCTTCGACAGGATTGCATAGTCACATCAGCTGCATAGTTGCTTATCTGGTGGCTACATGGGTGTTACGTATAAACTTAACATGTTCCTATCAGGCAAGTGACCAAGCAGAGCATCAATCCTCCTGGGCCTCATGCTCCACGTTCAAGCCATGAAAACCTCTGTAACCATGGGGCATGCACCTATTTTAAGAGACTGATTTTTTATTTTTGTTATTCAGAGATGGTCATAAAGACGTTCCATTACACAAAAGAATCACATAATGGGACATATAATGAAATGAGACAATACACCCAATGCAGCCATTGTAGATGTATATCACATACAAATGCAATATTTTAGGAGCCTGATGCCTGTGCCTTTCAGGAAAACTCTCCCTGACCACTGTTATTTTCTGTTTTCTTTTTTCCCACAAGGGAAAGGTATCGGGTATATATATGACAGAACACTATCCGCATTGATGGTCCCTGTGCCGCGCTCTCTAATTTCATCAGCAGGTCTCTGCTTAATGTTTATTCTTAATATCTCTTGCAAAACAAAACTATGCAAACATTTCTAGTGAAAACATTCATGCATATTATATGGAGTACAAGTTCCAAATTTTCATCTGCTTCGCTCGATGATCAGCCATTTCAAGACATTACATATTTAGGATTTTCCCATTGACTCCCATGTTAACATTTCCAAGTGCCATAACATTTTTAAAACTGCTTGCTAAACAGCTTGCTAACAAAAGTAACAGCCTGTATTCCACCATGGTAAGAAATGTGCCCAAAAAAGTTTGGTTGGGATCTTATGAAAACTGTAAGAGAAGTAGCGTTTTGACATTTCCACTCCCATATGGTCCTGTGTTAAGAAAAATTTCCAAGTGTCAGATTTTTTAATTTAGCAGATATCTAACAATGTAATGGGCTGTATTCCTCCCTGATTTGCATACTGTCCACAAAGGTTGGTTGAATGTGGATGAAAATGTGGGATGAATAGCCTTTTGAAAGTGTGAACATTGGAAATTTTGCATCGAAAGTGCATCGAATGGCCTTAGAATATCAAAGTGCATCGAATGGCCTTAAAACTGAACTCAAAGAACCAGACATGGAAAAAGGATCCTACATATTCAGGGCTAAGGATCGTGTCCCAAATTTTTATCTGTTTCACTTTATGATCAACTATTTTTCAAATTATTGCATATTTGGGGATTTCCCATTGACTCCTACGTTAAAACTTCAAAGTGCTTCATTTTTTAAAACTTGGCCGATTGCCAAGAACAGTAATGGCTTGTAGTATTCTGTCATGGTAATCAATGTCCTCATAAGGTTTGGCTGACATCAGATGAAAACTATAGAAGAGGTAGCGTTTTGAACTTTCCAGCCCCATTTGGCCCTGTGTTAAAATATCAAAGTGGCGTAAAATGTATAGTTTTTGGCAGAACGCCAAATAGCAATAGCCTATATCCTCCCATGACTAATATATTTATTACAAAGTTTGGTTGAAATCAGACGAAAAATGTGGGAGAAGTAGCATTTTGATATTTTAGTTCCCATATGCTCCCATGTTAACGATGGCGTTAAGCTCAACGGATGATGATGATGATGACGAAGATGGTGATGATGATGATGATGATGATGATGATGATGATGATGATGATGAACGCTGATCTGTCATTTACATCAATTGCATTATTAAAACTATGAGTGTCCTGCCAAAGCCAATTAATATTGCACAAGTTTTAATGATAGTAAAATAGTTTTCTGTAATAAACATTATAGCCAGAAACATCCCTTACCATAAATCTCCACCCCAGTGACAGCGTATTCTTTCCCGAATGTGACCTCCCACCAGGCCGTGGTGTGGTAACCGCTGATGTGGCAGGTGAGACTGTTTCCGTCCATCCCCAGGGTGGAATGATGGGCTTTCCGATCTTCTCCATGTCTGGCGAAATAGCTGATAGCTTTCTGAGACACGATATCTGTAAGTACATAGAGACAGGTGGTTAACACGTCTTACAGGTTACACAAGCAAAGTGGTCAATTTAGGATTACTCGTGAACCAATGACATAATTATGAAATTATAATTATATTTAAAAATATCACAGAGCCCACAGACTGGGTGACATTGCGTTGTATCTGACAGTTGCCCGTTGCAAGTGGAGTGAATAGCTACAGAAATGTCACTTGGTCTCATCAAGGCCAGGTCGGTCTGCAACTAGGCAAAACTTTGGCCTTCAGGACATGCTAGTTGATGACTAAAGTGTCTTGCTTGCTATTACAGGACGGCGGTTAACTCCGGATGATAGGATTGCAGTAGGTGCCATAGCACCGTGAGGATATAAAATACTATCATGGCCCAGGCGGGATGGTCCTGGTGGAGTTATAGAATACAGTGAAGTATGGTGGAGGTATATAAGTCCAGCATCAGGGGCACAGCAACTTAAATGCACCCCCACCACCCAAACACAACAACAACAACAACAACAACAACAACAAAGACTGCTGGGACAGCGGAAGCCCGGCCGGCCTACAAACTACACAATGTGACATCGAGATTGATCTCAAACACTACTAGGAATTCTATTTATTTACAACATACCGCACTTCTACTACTCAATATCTGAATGGCCTTGACTTTGATCTATCAAGGGTACTTAAGGTCAAGTCTAATGGTGCCATATATGGCTTCCTATCAATGTTTAATAGTAACATAGGGCCTAACTAGGCTCCGCTCTGATATATAAGACTTCGAAATCTTGGTGACCTTGAATCTGACATTCCAAGTCAGGCAACGTCAAATGTGACAGTACCATTGGATTCCTCATATATGGTTTCCTATTAATGCTTAATAGTAACATAGGGATTGACTAGGCGCCTTTACGAGATAAAAGGCTTCTACGTCTCGGTGACTTTGAGTTGAACATTTCAAGGTAACTGAAGGTCAAATGTGATGGTGCCATTAGACACAATGTATCTGATTTCCTATTGTTTAATAGTAACATAGGGCTTAACTAGGGTCCTTTAGGAGATATGTTCTGGGACTCTGAGAAATGGACTTTTACGGATGACGGTAGAAATAATAGACACTCACTCCACGGCATTAGCTCTGCTGACACAGCCGATCAGAGCTAGTCAAAAATTTTGAAACCAAACAAGAGGCCCATTGGCCTTGTCGCTTCGCTTGTGGTGTTTAACCGCTTGCCCTTACATCCAGTTAAGTTTCATGCTTTATGGACATGTTCCTGAAGTAAAGTACCTTGATTGTTAAGGTGCAAGTTAATTTATATTAATCTGTTTTACTGCATGATGAAAACTCCCAAATAACCTTGAACAGTAAAAGGTCAAAGGTATCCCATATACATGTTTACAGCTAGACCCGACTTCAAAATTTCACTCCGCTTTTATCTATGGACAGTAGTGTTCGAGTTACAGGCCACTTTGAGACAAGTGCACCAAATGACCACAAAATGACCTTGAAGACTAAAAGGTCAAACGTACCGGTAGAAAAAGTGCACTGGGTTCATTGATATACCGTCCGAACTTTGAAATTGCAATCCTTGGGCATGAAACTTGCCCATTGTCCAGAGTTCCAGAAGTTGCACATATATTCTTTTTCTACCACAGGAGGTCGAATTGAGCTCATTTTCGCTCTACGGGCAGCGTTTTCCGAGATACGGGCCGATTTTCAAAATTGCCATACTTGGGCATGAAACACTGCCACTGACAAAATATCCAGAAACTTGGCTAAAGTTCCAGAATATGGCTAAAGTTCCAGAAGTTGGACATATACTCTCTTTCTACCTCGAGGGGTTGAAATTGAGCTTATAGTGTTTTCGCTCTACAGACAGCGGTTTCCAAGATACAGGACTATTTTCAAATTGCCATATTTGGGCATAATACTTGGTCGCTAATCCAGAAGTTCAGAAGCTGCACATATAGTCCCTTTCCACTCCAGAGGGTCAAAATTGCTTACGGGCAGTGGCCACTCTATTTCAACCCCAGGGGGTCGAAACTGAGCTTGGTTTCACTATCGGGGCATTGATTTTTGAGATACGGGCCGATTTTCATATTTGCCATATATGGGTACGAAACTTGGCCATTGCCCAAAGTTGCACATATTGTCCCTAACTACCCTCGACTCCCAGATGTCACTCTATTTTGCTCTACAGCAAAAGCTTCCCGCTTCCAAGATATGGACAATTGGATACAATGTTAAGTTTCAATCTTAAAAAAAAATAAATTTCAAAATTAACTTTTGTGAGGAGTGTCACAGAAAAGTTTCAGAAAAAGTTTGGTTGGAAAACAACAATAACTTGGGACGTACGGGATCATCTGCAGAGGTTGTTGTGGTTACCTCTGCTTGACTAAAATTAAGCAGAACTATAAATTCCTTAAAGTTTTAATTTTCAAAATTACAAAAATCCCACAAGCAGTTTTGTGAGAACCATTGGGAAAAAATTCAGAAAAAGTTTGAAAACTTTCGACTGTGATTTGCAGGAGGAGTAACGTTTTAAAATTTTGGCTTCCATGGGGTCCATGTTAAGGAAAAGGAAAAAAAAATGTTAAAATTTGATTTTTCAAAATTTGAAAAGTCCTCAAAGTAGTTTTGTGAGGACTATTGGGAAGAAAATTCAAGAAAGGTTTGAAAACTTTGTGGCTGAGATTTGTAGGAGGTACAGCGTTTTGAAATTTTTGCTCCCATAGGCCGATGTTAACGAAACCGAAACATATTCAAAGAAAAAAAAACATTTTAACATTTTTTGTACATTCAAAAAATATCCGGGGTATGGCAGATGGGAAGCAACAGCTAAATTGTAAGAAATCCATGCAATAGGTTTAGACATAATCGATGTCACACAGTCAGACGGACGGGTGACGGACGCCGGACGAATTTCGATTTCATGAGCTCTACACTCATAGTCAAGCAGAGCTAAAATATCTGCAGACATGGTGGTTAGTCATCTTACCACAACATTTGGCATTAATTCACTTGTCGGTTACTGAGAAATTGGGTTTTACAGATGGATGGATGGGAGCCGCACGATGGACGACAGTTACACGCTAAATGTGCTACACAGTCAAGCAGAGCTAAATCTATGTAATTTCAAAATTTAACACCTTTGTTATTTTTATGATATTTCATACCTGTCATAATAGATGCATTTCCGGCAGGCCTTACTCCTTCTCTTAATTTTTCGCCCTTGGGACATGTGTCCTGCAACTTCTTGACGCACGGCTCGTTACAGTATTTCTTCTTATCGACTTCTGCTGGTGGAAGAAAGAACACCACTGCGTTGATACGACTAACATTGTATTACAGTATGGTATAATATTTGAGTAAACAATGCTTCAAAGCCTACAAAGTGTTATATCAAGTTTAACAAGAAAAAAACTTTCTTCCTTACGAGTTTCTGTGAATGTAATTGTGTCATTTATTTTCGTAACTTTAAATCTCAACACTCGTAAAACAGTTGGCTATGACTTGATGTCTGAATGTACCTGTTGTGGTAGCCTGGCTGTCAACAACAGTTCTTTTATGTACGGGGTCATCTGCAGAGGTTGTTGTGGTTACCAAGTGCTCAACAGCAGTTGTTGTGGTTTTTGGATCGGGTACAGTTGCAGTTGTGGTTACTAGGTCGTCGACAGCAGTTGTTGTGGTTACAGGATCGGGTCCAGTGGCAGGTGTGGTTACCAGGTCGTCGAGAGCAGTTGTTGTGGTTACATGATCGGGTCCCGTTGAAGTGGTGGTTACTAGGTCGTCAACAGCAGTTGTTGTGGTTACAGGATCATCCTCAGCGGTTATTGTAGTTGTCAGATCACCAAGGGGAGTTGAATCTAATGACACCAAACACATTACACCAACAAAAATACAAATATTAAGGCAGCACGATTTAACACTGAAACAGCACAAACCTTTATCTTTCAGTTTCTCACACTTGCCATCATCCATCCAGCTCACCTCCATAATGAGTATGCAGAAAGGTTTAAAATGAAGCAAAATATTGTAAACTTTCAAATAACTTGTATGTGTAAAAGTTCAATGAGGTTGCTACTTGCTAAGTCCTGAGACCATTTGTGCGCTACCTTGCTGCTGTATTGTAATTATTGTTCTCTCATCTGCGTAAAGTGGAGAGGACATAAACCTACTGTTTCGATTGAATAACACTCGGCAAGCCATCAAGAATTAATATCCCAATCTTGGATGAGCCACAGTTGCACCTTTGCTGTTCGAGACATATACATGTATGATAGATCTCGAATTCGACAAATACATGTATATTACAGTGTTGAGGGTATTAATACCACTTTTGTGAGCAATCATGAATATTATTAATTGATGCAAGCAATTGCAAGTAACTTTACTACATAAGGGCGCATGGAAGGGAATGTTCAAATACGGTGGAACACATTAATGCAACAAAAATATGATGCACATTAAACGAACATCACCTTTAAATAAATTTAAAAGGCAATGTCTTGCGAATGTGCCTTATTAAAGTGCTTATGTTTTATCATCATCCTCATACATCTGCCATGAGCCTAAACAATCGTAACGGAATAGCAACTCACACGCAACACGTACATGTAGGTGCACATTATGCACAATCACTTCCCGAACGCGGTGGGCATAAAGCGTCAGTCACACCAGGCTTATGACCAAGTTACAACCAATGTACGATCCAAAATTGTAAGAATCGTGCTTAAATCACAGAAACAGCGCACGGCTGGTCGCAGAGGTCGTAGGCTAAACCTCATCAAAATCGAAGTAAAACCTGGTTTAAATTACATGTTTAAAACTGTTTTTATTTTAATTTCTCATCTCTAGACCGAGTCTTACCTAGAGTGGATTTTTCATGTCTAGACTTCCTCATGTTTCTTCTGAGCCGAGATTTAATCGTAGTTTATTGTTAAACCAGAGGGTAGGGGTAGTTTTACTCTAAGTCTTGCAACTTGGTTTGATAGAAGTGAATCTTGTGTCATATACATCAGTTCTATATTTGTGGATATACCTACAGGCATATAACCTGAGTGTGGGAAATTTGCCACACAGTTTACACAGTTTAGTCCTTCAATGTGCGACTGAGAATGTTACTGCAACATATTCCATGGCGAATATGCTACCTGTGCAAAGGTATGCAGATTTAGTCCGTAACCGTGGACGTAGACGCGAGTGTGTATTTAGGGATATCACATCCTCCGGATGCATGTGATGACGTGAATGTTAGATGGCAATATCGGCTGCATCGAGCCACTGTGATGGACATCATCGATGTCATCAGAGCCGACATCCAATCGGGATACGGGACCGGCTCCGTAGCATAGTGGTTAGAGCGTCCGCTCGGGTTGCGGGACGCTGGGGTCACGGAGGGTTTAACAGTATCGGCAAATAGTAGAGAAGAATGTGCCACGAAATGCAGGGCAACATTGTTAAACAGCCCTGGCCGTCTATCATTCGCAAGAAGCCCAACCAACCTTGTGCTCACTTTTGTGCATATTAGTCTTCAGCTAGATATATCTTATTAAAAGAAACTCACCGTATTTCACGGAGAAATAAACTTTTAATGCACAATTTCAAAACCTAACACCTATCCGTTACAAATTCTCGGGTGTTGAAGGATACGTGACCAAATAGTGTTGTTATGTAATGTTGGACAGGATTGGTCCTGTAGCAAAATACAGCCGAACATGCATTCGGGACTCCTCGACTGTTTTCACCATGAGCCAAAAACTTTAGAATCCCGCAAATTTGGCCGAGGTGTGCCGAGTGCCAAACACGAGCAGCGTGAACCAACACACACCAATACACAAGACATTTACAAAATGCCTTTTAAGAAGCACGTGTATGATCGTGACGTCATGGAAAAAAACTTGTCTTTTACAACGGACAGTTGCAAAGTAAAAGACTGTCCATACGAGGGCCCGATTGGCTAGACATTACAGGGCCTGCAAATAGTTTAGAACCCGACAGCGTCAAAGGCAGTCTATGCATTATTACTAGTCAAATGGAGTCCCAAATTGCACTCCATTTCACTCTGCGCTCAGGATTTTTCATAGTATGGGCCAATTTGTAGACACATCCACCAATTAATGATCTCATATAATACTGTAAAGTCATATGAATTCCCTATACGTTGTACTGTCCCCAGATCCCATATTGCAGTTCGCTCTAGAGTCACATTTTTGTGTTTTGGTTTGTTGGTTTATTTTAGGATAGTTCTTTATGTTTCTTTATTTTCCCATATAGTATAATGCTAAATTATATAAAATTATAGAATTGAAACTTTCCAAAATTTCTGGCAATCATTTCAGGTGGACTACCAGAGGGAACCTCCAGGAACAGCATTCGACTTCCACTGGACGAAAACTAGCTGATCTAAAACGCAATCCATATACCCGTGCCTAAACACTTCACACAGCATGCACAGCAAACCCACCTTTCTCACAAATAAAGTATTTGGACTCCGAACAGCAAGTAGGATGCCAATGCTAAGCACTGCCTATTCTCGCGTGCACATAACCGCAGACGTGCGTGTTCCCACAGTCTCTGTCGCCATGCTGTTTTAATTCTCCAACAGGCCCAGTCACTCCATCCCAGCACCATTGGTTAATAGCACAGTTACAGTTCATTGGACTTATCCATTGCCTGGTGTGACTACTACAAAAAGGAAGAACAAGAAACCATTTGGAGAGTGGAAAATTCAGCCTGACCACAACATTCTACTGCGACTACTCATACACAGGAACTATTCTTTAATTTCACTTGAATTCGGAGAAGGTGCAATATACAAATGATCTATGCTGACTTTACAAGATTGGCCTTGCACACTACCGATCAAGATCACCCAAAAGTTAAAATATAACAGACTGCCTTAACTTCCCAAATACATGCAGTATTTGCTATTAGCGTTCAATTGCACCGTACGCCCTAAGCCTGTTTTCTGAAATATGGGTGTTTCAGTATCAGAGACTTTGAACATAATCTTTACATGTAACCCACTCCCTACTTTGACGATGCGGTCAAGTCTTCATATAAGACTTATTATTAGTGGTTATAGTAATATGTGGCTTAATTCTGCGGTGTGTCTAATTACCCCATCGGACAACATCGAACCACATCGTACCGCATCGGCCCTACATCGGACCTTATCGGCCCGATGGGCTTTGGACAGCGAGCGGTGCGGACGTGTTTTGTTTCTCTCTCGCTCTCTGTGCAGTATTGAGGTAGCTAAATACCTTGTTAAAGCTTTTGATACCAGGAAAGCATGTCTGTACGCATGATCACATCTCTTTAGAATATATTTGCTGTAATGAGTAGAAAATGTATGTACAGCTATGTCCACTTTGTGAAATTAACAAGCTTGTTTTGAAGTGACTTGTAAGCCCCGATGGGGCTGGGTTTCATAAGCTATGCACTTATCTCAATGTTTATGTATTCATGCTCTGGAACATGTCACTATAATAAATAAACAATAACAACAACAGCAACAATCTACAGCGTCGGGAGGACTTCAGTTCAGTTCAGTTCAGTTCACGTTTATTTCAGCAATAAAAGCTATAGGATTACAGTACATACAGCATTACAATGATAATAAAAAAGATAGAAATCTATCACAGATAGTTTGCTAAAATACCAGTACAGTCAGTTCCTTCCAAGCAATGTTTTGTAAAAATGCTGTCACAGTCTCGAGCTGAGCACCAAACCAGAGTCCGTAATATCTCTGATAATAAAGCACATTAGTGTTGCATCGTCTTAGCTTTTCAGTAAAAGCCCAGGTCATCTTCCTTGTGATTTCTGGCTGGGTAAGAACGTCACAGGATACAAACATTTCACTTGCACTTCGTATTGGCTAGTAAAATGTAGTAATAGTATAGTGGATGGGTGAATTAATGCTTATAGTCGGCTTTCAATCACTCATGGACAATCATATCACCGACTGCAAGTTGATTCGGTGGTGTGTAGTAGTAGTAGTAGTAGTAGTAGTAGTAGTAGTAGTAGTAGTAGTAGTAGTAGTAGTAGTAGTAGTAGATAACTGTGATACAAAACAATAAGTACATTATCCACGTTTATCAGTACAGGAAATGCAGCGACGCTGAGTTGTTTATACCGGTTATCTTAACGAGTTTATGCGGTGTGGGTTTTCTATTTTTGTACTGTGCAATATTGTCACTTGTGCACAGTGGGTAAGCCTTGGCTGTTAAGAAGCGATGTTAAATAAAACCAATAAACCCCGCTCGTTAATGGACGGATCAGTCGCACCCGGCGCCGGTAGCCTGGAGGGATCCACGGGCAGACGGGCACGTGCCTTTAATTATTATAAATACAGGCGTTACGCAACTCCAATCGGACATGATACATTGAAGAGCCCAGCCCTTATTGTTTAGGGTGTTTAAGGCTGAACAAAACAAATGCGATTCACGGCATGTCTCACTTGCCGGTGTGTATATAACAAGAAAGAAAGAAATGCTTATAAATAATTGCTAGTGCTCGAAACGTTTGCTAATAGACTCGTGATATTTCTGATAAAACTTCTGAATATTTCTCTTTTCTTGTAAGTGCTTTTTGAACGTGTACAGTGTTTTTTTTCTATGTACCGATAGTAGAAAAAAATATATTATTATTATTATTATTATTATTATTATTATT
>JAAUYG010020043.1_pt1 | contig 15024 bp, 7 predicted proteins | sample 7278091 | NCBI WGS metagenome assembly JAAUYG01 (sample SAMN14350201, study PRJNA611818) | marine sediment metagenome | isolation source: surface marine sediment (0.6m) | place: French Polynesia: Moorea | collected 2018-08 | reverse complement strand
TTTTTTTTTTTTTCTCTAAATCTTTTAATTTTTTTTTTTGGGTTGTCGTCCTTTTTCTTATGTTGGTTGTTTGTCTTTTTTTTTTTTTTTTCACCCCCCCCCCCCCCCCCCCCACATTTGAGCGATGTCCATGAAATATTTGTCTTGGCGGTCCATTATATAAGTATCAGTGTCGTTTTATCGCTGTTTGTCCTAAACTTATACTTGCTGTCTTTTACAGCAGTCTCGGGTCATCTTGTAATTTATTAACACTTGGGTATTATACAATGTATGCATGTAACAATAAAAAGTAAAAGCCCCTTTACACTAATATTGTCAACTTTCCAGCCACACGTATGAATGCGCTCCCGTGTTCACCTTGGCCGAGATGGAGGTGGTCCAAGCATTGTGTAAGAAAGCCGGGTACACTTCTGGCGACGGGATCTTCCTGCCAGGTATATACATATACCATATAGCATTGTCTGCCATTATTGTAAGAATTAAAGGCATAGGAAATAATTTATTGGGCCAAAGATGCTGCCAGAGTTTAGTTTACCACAATAACAAGACTAACCATAAGCCAAATGAATTAATAATTAACCTGTAATCTTGCCATAGCAATCCCATCCGTGTGATACTGTCGATGTACATGTAGTGATACCCGTTACAGATAATACATCACGTGTACCGTCTATATTACCAACAATTATTTTGTTATGCAACATGTCCAGGGGCCAGTTTCTGGAAACATCTTAATATCACCGTATGTGACCAGGTATTATCGTGTGTGACTACATGTAGGTATTGTCGTATGTGACCAGGTATTGCATTGTGTGACCAGGTATTTCAGTGTGTGACCAGGTATTACCGTGTGTGACCAGGTATTCTCGCGTGTGACCAGGTATTGCTCTGCGTGACCGGGTGTTTCCGTGTGTAACCAGGTATTGCTTGTGTGACCAGGTATTACCGTGTGTGACCAGGTATTGTCGCGTGTGACCATGGCTGTTGCAAGTCACACGCGACAATACCAGAAGTGTATTGCTCTGCGTGACCGGGTGTTACTGTGTGTGACCAGGTATTGTCGCGTGTGACCAGGTATTGCCGTGTGTGACCAGGTATTATCGTGTGTGACCAGGTATTGTCGCGTGTGACCAGGTATTAGTGTATGTAACCAGGTATTACCGTTTGTGACCATTTTTTGCCCGTGTGACCAGATATTACCGTGTGTGACCAGGTATTACCGTTTGTGACCAGGTATTGCCGTGTGTGACCAGGTATTACCGCTTGTGACCAGGTATTGCCGTGTGTGACCAGGTATTACCGTTTGCGACCAGGTATTGCCGTGTGTGACATTGTATAACAGGTCCAGATATTATATTGTGAAATGTTCTGGCCGAGCATTACCTTGTATGAGCTATTGCCCCATGAACAAAGGTATCGGGTTATCCTTAGCAGTAATCTGTTTTTCGCTATCCAGGTGGCACCCTTTCTAACCTGATGGGCTTCCACTTGGCACGGTTCCAGTACAACAAAGATGTGAAGTCCAAGGGAATGACCGGTATGCCTCGCATGGTGATCTATTGCTCGGAAGAGGTATGACGATTTTACATCATTTGATGATTCAGTATTTCTTTCTGTTGTAAACACTGACTGTCAAGGTGCACAATAAGGCCATAAGCATACGGCACATAAAATGTACCACTTAAAATAATGACATGAAACAGTTCGCAGGACCATGATTTTATTGGTGTCTATATTCTTGAAACCTGTTTGAGAGGTCTTGTAGGTTGTATCACACAAGACTACTTAGCATGACATAAAACCGTGAAAATGTCGGACGGTGTAGTTGTAGTAGCTTTCTAATAGCTCTACAAGTAAAATTACGTCATGTATGGATAAACTACCTATAAATGCATTCATGGAATACCTCAGAACTTAAATTCTCAAACGTAGTGGCGTGGGACCTGAGTGTACTAGATGTGACATAGTAGAGTAGGTTCTGTATTGGTGAGGAGCCGGTAAATGTGACTCCTCCACTGGAACTGAGAACTAGTACCGTGGCTCATATCACAGAAATGATAAGGTAAATTGCCCCCTATATTAAAATAACTTCGCAAAATCGATCATATGCCAAAGATTACAAGAAGTCTGCCTCACCCTCCCCAAGGCTCACTACTCGGTGACGTCAGGAGCTAGCTTCCTGGGTCTAGGTAGCGACAATGTTGTCAAGGTGTCCACCGACTCCCAGGGGAGGATGGACGTGTCCAAGCTAGAGGAGGCCTGTCGTACCACGGTGAAAAAGGTACATGTGTTAACACATAAGAACACACATACAGTATGCATCAGGGCCTGATCTAGACCGATTTCACCGTTGCATGCAAAACTGTCAGCCGAGATTGATTGCACATGATCAGTCTGACCGATTTGTGGTAATTTGCATCCACCTGCACATCGTACAAAAGACATTCCGACGCAGCCGCATGTGCAAAGCACAGCTCAATAACCCTGTAATGTTCGAGATAATTGCCTGTACAAACTTCAGACCCAGCTTAATTGATACGGCGACGTTTTTATCCGTGTGTTATAGGGTCTAGCCTACAGGTGTCTGCTGCTGAATGTCACCTCCACCCTGTGCATGTTGTCACACCTGTTTGCATTGCCCCGTCCCCTTCGCCCCCACCCACACACACACAGTAGTAGTAGTAGTAGTAGTAGTAGTAGTAGTAGTAGTAGTAGTAGTAGTAGTAGTAGTAGTAGTAGTAGCAGCAGCAGTAGCAGCAGCAGCAGCAGTAGTAGTAGTAGTAGTAGTTAGAGGATGATGAGGAGTAACTTGTCATTGCATTTCTTTTGTTTTCAATTAGCAACACCTTTTATATCCAGCTTTGTCTCTATCATTCTTAAGAAACTTGTTACTGGTTCTCAAACCCAGTTGGTGGGTGGCTATAAACAGCTACCTGATTTGGCGCTGCAACAAGTGGGCGCCTGTAGTAAATTTGTTCTAGTTGTTTACTGAGATCAAGCGCAGACTGTGACAGTTAAGCAGTTCTATTTGGGCGTTCACGACAAGCCTCCTCACTTCCGACTGAGTCTATTTCCGGCCCCTGTTCCAGTAGGCGTACTGGAGACTGAGAGATCCAGAAAGCGCCGACGGGAGGCGACAACATGTCGCGATTTCTCGCACTTCTCTCGGAGAGTGAGAGAGAGACTGTTCCCTAAACATAGCTGTGATTTCTGGTGCGTTCTCTACAGTATCCGCCCTTATTATCGGCCACACCGGAAATGTTTTTTTGACAATGTGTGCATTAACGTTGGGGGGTATTAGTCATGGTCTTTACAGCGTCTTTGGCGAACAAGTAACAGAGTCCAGCCCAAAGTACTAACAGACAAGACCAAGACTATGGTCTTCAAGCAGGAGCCGGTCGAAGACTCCGTTAATTAGAAAAGTGACGCTGCCACACGTTAGTTTGGCATTGAACTCATAAGAGACATGCTTTAAACGGCATAATTTTCGATATAGATGGAATCTTTTGGCATTGTATTTTTTATTGTCAAATTGTACCTCGAGCTTTTGTAGGTGTGCAAATTTTTCCAACACTGCGGAGCTCTGATGCCGTTTGATTTCATGAACCAGAGCTTCAGAAGCTGCCTTTGTGAAGTAGTGTTTACATGTAGCTATACACGTGACCTTGGCGTCCCTAATATATACCGGTATGTTGTAATCCCAATTTATCCTTTTTAAAGGGCCGAAGTTAAAAGTAGGGGCCTCAGCGATCACTTCCTAAACTTGATATGGCCCAAATAGGATACATGTACTTGGAACAAATTCATTTCTATGCAAACATTTTTTTTCAAAGACAGCATTTTTGTGACCAAACGTTAAGGAAAACATTGAGTTTCCCAAGGTGCGGTTACGTAATTTTGGAAACGATTGTAATGAAAACGCTCCCGTGGATGTGAAATCGCCTTAATTTCGCTCTGACATTGTCGGACAAACTGATACAGAACTCAGAACCTCATTTTGGTCTGTGTACAGTTCGAGTTTAAACTCCCTTTTACGTTCAATTATCCGTATGATTGTATAGCCCTAAATTACATAAGTTAAGACTTGGATCAAAACGTTCGTGCAAGGGTGCCCATCTCTGCGTGGGCGTTGCAATGTCTCCAGAGATTTTCAACATGGCACCAGTGACTCATGCTGGCCATCCAAAGGTCAGAAAACCTCCGGTTTATATTTAGCACCGTGGAGGCGGAAGTAGCGTACCGTGGAAGCGGAAGTAGCGTCCCGAGGCTACGTTATGTGTCTGCCGGGAGAGTTTATCACAGGTTTCCAGGATAATTGTCTAATTGAGGCGCCGCTGGGATAAGCGTGAGGGTGGGGCAGGTTCCTCGACGGAACCTACAACAGATGTAACAGATTAATGCAGACATTTCGACTCCCAATAGGAATTTTATGCCTGTCACGTTTTATTTTCAGTCCTGCACCCCACCTCCACCCCCAAGGTAAAAACTCAAAGAACGTTCTACTCGTTCTATTCTTCAGATCTTGAGGAGGAGGAAGCGTAGTTATTAAAACCCGCAGATGCATTCAGTGCCGGCTATGTGTAAGCTATACCATGTACACGTACATAAATATGTTTGACCCCCATTCGGTAGGTCAAAGCGGCTAGTTCAAGCGGCACATTTGTGTTACATTGATGTTGAAAAGCCGTCATTCAGTGCATTGGCACAGCACCGAAACGGCATTATAGCGCCGTTGCCACAGAGTGGACAAAAATTAAACACCCATGTCCAACCACTCGTACTGCACATCTCACCTTCAACCCAAGGTCGTCATTAGTTCAGTCGGTGTCTTCAAACCACGGTTAATGCCTGTGTTAGAGCCTGATAACTGTGCGTATTATCGATATTCTAAAAAAATGTACTCTTATGCCCACTTGGAAATGGTGTTCACTTAAACAGTGCAGTACATTTGTGGTCCTCTTTTAGGGATAACTTTGGCATGAGTTGATGTAAAAAGTCCATAGACCGCGTGTTGAAGATACTACTCTCATTACATTTATTATTTATTTATTTTTTCACTGTCGTGCTGGGTGTCAGGTGCTAACTACATGGCGGGTATGGGGAAACTATATATCAAACTCTCAGCAGACAGATCCATGTATATAACGTGTGTGAAACGAGGATTTTGTGATGTGGACGATTTTGTGATGTGGACTATGTCGCACCTAATCCTTATACGACCCCGGTTCTGGTATGGGTTGAATGCAGCTTGACGGAAGCTGCTCTTCAAATATTGACTGTTTGTCCTTGCTGTTTGCGATGTATGTATGGCCTAGTTACTGATCTCGACCGGACGAACCGGACAGCGGGCTCCCTATTAGTCTGATTAAGGTTATCAGAGAAAAATAGTCTATATAGCAGACATTGCCACCATCGGGCTAGATTTATCTATTCCATCTAGTAATGGTCATCCAAAATACATACACATGGATGTGATTAGTTTTTGCACCCATCCCTGCACGATTACCTTTGGCTAATTTGTCACTGGATCCAGTTTACACGACTGTTTCCGTGAGTGACTGGAGCTTGTACGGTAAAAGCACGAGATATATCGTGTATAGGAGTGTCACTTCGTATACAACAAACTGACGTCACGACCACGTTTTGACAGACTGTGAAAGCGCAACAAATCATGGCAAACACAAGTTTTACTGCTAGACGTCTTCCTTCTGCCTCAGAAAGTATAAAAAAGAACGAGGTGAATAGATTAATGGAAACTATTATATATACACATGCACCTAATTGTTCTTTCCTTGAAATATTAAATGAATATTTGTTATACTAGTAGACGACTTCTTTCTGTCGCAGAAAGTAGGGGAGCAGATGTAGAGGATGAGTGTAAAACTAGTGCGTATATATGATCGCAAACGTTCTTTCAAATATTAAATCTGTCAGTAGACGAAATTTCATGTTAATCTTTTATGGATGAGCAGGACAGCAGAGTAAAATTTGCAGAATTCTTTGCCAAGTGAACGTACGTGAAAATTTGGGTATATATCTCCCGCTCTGTTCTCCCTCATGCCCTCATGCACTCGCGAATTCTGAAGAGCGCCCGGGTGTGTGGATCGCACTCCAATACTAGACAAAAGTGTGACAGGCTTAGATCGCACTGCAATACTAGACAAAGGAGTGATAGGATTGGATCGCACTGCGATACTAGACAAAAGTGTGATAGGATTGGATCGTACTGCAATACTAGACAAAGGAGTGATAGGATTGGATCGCACTGCGATACTAGACAAAAGTGTGACAGGATTCGATCGCATTGCAATACTAGACAAAGGAGTGATAGGATTGGATCGCACTGCAATACTAGATGAAACTGCGACAAGATTGGAAAAGACTAAATATAAAATAAGAAATACAGCTCGGCGCAATTCATAAACGGGTACTGTGATAGTTACAATAACGCACCACTTTTTTACTTGTAAACCTTCCTAAGTCCCATCCGTAAAGATTTCTGGTAACCACCGAGTATTCCGAAGTGAAGCACTTCCGGTGCGTCTCGTAGATGACCGGATATTGCCAAGCTTCGATTCGAGGGATTAAGGCGAAAGAGATAATCCTGTGCATGTTTTGTAGTCATTATACAGCGAAAAGGATATGTGCGTGCAGTAAGATACCCCCAAACCGTCCACCCACCCACCCACACACCCAGCCCCACCATGACAGTCTGTAGGGTATTATGAATGGATTTACATTTGATAAGGCAACTATTTACTATTTCTCTATGACATAATGTCAACTTGAATCGATACTACACCGGTGGTTGCACCAGCATATCACAGCCATGGTTCGACAGCAGGTGACGGATGGAAAGGTTGCTGTTCAAGGCTACCCGAGGTGGGTGTGTGTGGGTGGGGGTGGGGGGTATGATCTGATTCGTCTGATACTTCCTATATCAGGAGGATTACTACCTTCCTAAAGCAAGATTTCTACGAATTGAACATTCTGCTCTCCTGATATCTGGGTATGTTCCGTCCTCTAATCTGTAGCTATTTTGTATGGAGTCGTTTCATAGCTCACAGTAAATAATGTTCTAGATGGAAGGACTGCCTGTTACACAGAATCAACCAATCCTAGGATAATCTTGGTCACGCACCAGTTAATATACCTTAACGACACACTCTTTCCGATATTGGCGACTATTTACTTAATGAGTTATGAATTTGCTGGTGCCGGCTGGCACAGCTGCACAGCGGCAAGATGGTCAGCAAGTGCTTAGCATAGTAGTGCTTCGTGCTTAGATGGTCTCAGCAAGTGCTTCATGACTTAGGGTCCCAGATTTAGGCTATGGTCCGAGTCTGAACACTGGTGACTATAGTGTAGTACCCCGTTATCATAATACGGCTTGTGAATACCGTGAGGCAACTATAGCGCTTGGGGAACCTTTCGCCGGATCTAGTCTTAATGGTTATATAGACAAATAAGTTGTTTTACGTTTTATGTTTGATGTGCGAAATGATGCAAGGGTTTGCCACGCGACGTGGATGTCGTAATTGGAGAGGTACACTATGAAGCAAAACACACACAAGTGGGAAGGAAAAAAAAAACGATGGTTTTTAGCTCTGCTTTGTGTTACCGCACAGCAGAGCTGCTGTCATCACGCAGGCGTCCTTCCATCGTCTGTCGTCCGTAAAACCCGTTTTCTCAGAAACCGCGAATTAACGCCAAAATGTTGGGGGAAAACTACCTGTCCGCTATGTATCCAGACTATTTTTGTCTTTCAAAATTTAAATTTAATATATATTTTTTTTAAATTTATCATTTCAGTTTCGTTAATATGGGACCACATAAGAGCACAAATTTCACTGAACGACATCTCTTAAAGTACACAACACATTCACTCCCCAATGATTATGCATACTCATAGGGGCGGGGTGGGTGGGTGGTGTCTCTACCAAAGTTGTTCAAAGAATTGTGAAAATCAAATTTTCGATTTTTGCATTTTTTTTTTCGTTTTCCTTAACATGGGACCATGGTATGGGAGTAAAGGTTTCAAACGAGAACATCTGCCTTTGACAGTACACACCAGATTTGCTCCACAACATTCATGCATACTACTGAGGAGGGTCTCTAACAAAGTTGTTAAGAGAATTGTGAAATTTGAAATTTTGAATTTTTGGCATTTTTTCTTTTTCTTGCGGGAGGTTAACATGGTAGTCAATGGGGAATTATAAATTGTGCGATATCTTAAAAACGGCTGGTTGTAGAACGAAACATACCAATATGTGGCCTTCAAGGGGAAGTAGTTAGTGTATGCAGAGCAGTTGTGACTGTTAAGTGCTCAAGGTTATTTTTTGAAGTGACTCGGTGCATTTCCGATTTTCGACAACTTTGTATCTCGAAAAGGGTTTGGTCGTAGAGCAAACGGACCCACATTTGGGCCTCGCGGGTACTTACTTAGTGTATACCAGGTACTCTTGACTGTTAGGTTTTCAGGGTCAGTCTCAGGTCATTCTGTACATTTCCGAATTTCTGATTTGCACCAACCCTGTACCTTGAAAGCGGCTGGTCGTAGAACGAAATTTGGGCCTCGGAACAGGTACTTAATATATGCGGGGCAGTTTTGACTGTTCAGTGTTCAAGATCAGTTTGATGTCATTCGATGCATTTCCGATTTTTCCAATTTTAGCAACCTTGTATCTCGAAAACGACTGGCCGTAGAGTGAAACGAAAAACGTGGACCTCGGAGGTATGTATTTAATGTACACGCGGTACTGTCTGTTAACTGTAAAGTGTTTAAGGTCATTCTGAAGTTATTCGGTCTATTTTCAATTATCGATCATCGATCTATTTTCGATTATCGGTCATTTTGCGGATCATTCAGTGCACTTGTCTCCAAATGACCTGTAACTCGGGAACGGCTGGTCGTAGATGGAACAAATTTCGTACTCAGGGAGACTAGTAACACGTATATGGGTACATTTGACCTTGTATGCTTCAATGGCATTTTTGGGGTCATTCGGCGCACTTGAAACAAAATGGCCTGCAGCTAGAAAATGGCTGGACTCGGTTACACTGGTAACATATATATGGGATAACTTTGACCTTATAGTGTTCAATGTCATATTGGGGTCATTCGGTGCATCTGTCCTAAAATGGCCTGTAACTCAAACATTGCTGGCCATGGAGTGAAATGGACTGAAATTTAGGATTCAGGGATAGTAGTGACACATATATGGGATACCTTTGACCTTGTAGTGTTCAAGGTCATTTAGAGTCATTCGGGACACTTGTCTCAATATGGCCTGTAACTTTGAAATGGCTGGTCGTAGAACGAAACGGAGTTAAAACTGCGACTCGGGACACTAGTATCACATATATGGGGTATCTTTGACCTTGTAGTGTTCAAGGTAATTCTGAGGTCATTCGGTGTACTTATCCCAAAGTGGCCTGTAACTCAAAAAAGGTTGTCATAGAGCAAAACAGACTGAAATGTGGGACTCGGGAACACTAGTGCAACATATATGGAGTACGTGCCGTAACTTGTGCCTCGACTGTTAGTATACACTTTACATTTACCCGTACTTTATTTCTTTTCTAACCATGGGTATTTTGGCCTTCAAATGCCAAATTAGGATTAGTCACCTCAGCTACCTAAGTAGAAGCTACATGGCTATTAGGCATAAACCTAACTCCAATCTGGCAAGTGACTAAGCAGAGTGTCAAGGCACCTGGGCCTGTTGTTTGTACTGTTAAACCTTTACAACACGTGAAAAGAATCTCCCAATACCAGTGCAGTAATTACGACCAAAGGAAATGTTTAGATATTCCGGCACCAAAGACTCGTCTTCGATATCTCGACCTAACACCGCGACCTGGCCACGCCGAGCCGTATATTTATTTAGGTAGGGGTTAAAGGAGATGGAGTACCCCCCCCCCCCCTCCCCTCCCTTCCCCCTTCATGAGTCTGTGTATTCCACAGAAGCCCCTGCATGTAACCAGAGCTCGGAGAACCCAGGCGACGCTGATATTCCGCGATCCGGTTGAAAAGAGATTGCGTTCCGGGGCGAGCATAGGAGAAGTTATAACGCGTGTGATTGGAACGAGGTGATATCCTTAATATTCCGGTCGGGGGGTCTGGTTTTAGTGGTCCTGGTTTGTTTCCGCCTTTATTTGCTATGGCGTGAAAATAGAAATTGTTCGGACAAAAATAAAAAGCGCAGTCTCCCTCTTTCTCCTTCTCTTTACTGCTACGATCTGACGGTATGCAAAAGCACCGGGTGCAACTTGCTTCGGAAAATAGCGTTGATATAAAAAGCCGTGGGGATCCGGGTTGAAACTAACCAGAAACGTTTCTGGATTTCCATGGATAGGGAAGACCTGTGTATCGGTTGGAACCCAGAGGCAGGTTTTTTTTCCCCAATGGCCTTAGCAGCAGCAGTGTTGTATTCGCGGTGACGCTAAGTGCGCCGTAGTTAACATTCTGTGACCCCCCGACATTGGCAGAAATAGCAACAGCAAGCACTGGTTCCAGTCGCCAATAAGCACAACGCGGAATGCCAAAGTTTGGTGGCCAGTAGCTCAAGTCTATTTAAAGAACACTTAATCATGAGACGGACCTTTTTGCCAGAATAGAATGCCAAAACTCACGATAAATACGGAACGCTTTAATTGTTCTCTGGTTTTTGGCGCCAGTTCCTCATGCTAGATCACGTCCTGCATGCGTTTTCACTTTTTGTACTTTCATACTTGCTTTGGCTTTTGTACTTTCATACTTGCTTTGGCTTTTTCTGTTCTTCTTCTTCTTCTTCTTCTTCTTCTTCTTCTTCTTCTTCTTCTTCTTCTTCTTCTCCTCATAGTCAAATGGCATATTATCTTTCTTGTATTTTTCCATCGTAATGCCTAACCATCAGTACATACCATCGTCATCATCACTATCATCATCATCAGCAGCAGCAGCAGCAGCATCGTCGTCGTCGTCGTCGTTATCATCATCATCATAGCGGACTATACGACAACATACCCATACTCTTCTTCGTCGTCGTCATTTTCCTTCGGGATCTTCTTTCGTCGTTATCATCAGCATATTACAATCATAGCCTATTCATCCCCATCAATATTGTACCACACGTATCTGATACCAAACAAGTCCTAGTTCAGGCCAGGGAGAGCGGCCCGCGGGGCCTGTTACATCGACTCTAGCACCGAGTCACCTTACATTTGCACCACCATATAGAAGGTTTTAGAAGGTTTACATATGATAATTGATCACCAAGAAAAATAATATCGTAAGTTTCGGAGACACTCTTTTGAATAAGAGCAAATGATGAATAATGATACTAATGAGGTCTTAACTGGCTGACCCCTGGCCGAAGGTAGCAGCTATATAGGCAGACGACGTTTTTCTCCGTCCGACACTCGTTGACGCGTGTCACGACCTCTGGCGAATCACTATGTAATTAGAGACACCTGCTGTATATATTTGCCTGGATATGATTTATGCTTATGATATTTGCAATTGTCCTCGCAAAAAAAAGCCTTTGTGCAGTTTCTCGGTTCGCTTTCCAAGACGATGTTCGCCGTCCCTTAGATGTCGTGTTCCGTACTCTCTTTACATGACAGTCGCCGCGAGGAGGCTGATAGAAGCTGGAGAGCTCTCGGGCGTGTGACTCGATCGCCACTCTTTCTGACTGATAGTCGAGGCAAGGACATCCTCGCGTCTACGGATATAATTAAGATCTTGGCAGTTAGGTTTTTCTGTTTAGTTTCCTACTGGCATGGATTGAATTAAAAATATCCAGGGTGTAGGGCGCAAATCAAATTTCAATGCAAGCAAGAGTTCTTTCATTTTAGAGTCGACTACATGTAGAGTTAAAAAACAATGTAGCATGATGCTATACTGCTGCTACTTTGCACAAACGAGGTACGTCGTATAAATAAACTCGCTGCTTGTGTCTCATATTATTAAATGTTAATCAAGATCAAATCAAAGTTATACCTACCCCCCCCCAAAAAAAAAACAAAAAAAAAACAGAACTACATGTACTATATGAATCTGTAGCAAGCGTTACATCAAACGGTATACTTACTGCTTCAAAATTGCAATGATAACTTATTTAGAGCGTTGTGATGCTGATAAAATGTCAGTGAAGCACCAGTCACGAGTTAGCAAAATGAACTTTCAAAAGTGACCAATTCATTTCAATTATTGTCTGACAGCATATCTGCCAATGAAGCACGGGCAGACGACTCTGACGTTTTCCCGCCAACCTGCCCTGAAATTGTCGTCTGCGGGCAGCTTTGTTTTGGTTTGCAACCCGCTGCCAAGACTTCGTGTTTGGGTTTCCGGGATTCAGGCCTGCGGGGGGCGAACGTCGCGCCAGACTGCCTCATCAAGATACATGTACGTGCTGGACCGGACTAGCATTGTTGTTGTTTTTTCCATCCAGGGTTACAAAAATAGCGTGTGCAAAGATCTACGTTTGAATTTGGCCACTTGATTACCCGTCGCATGAGGTGTAAGAGGGCGTCCGGGTCATCAGAGCAGCCATATTTTAAAACTTTTCTAGAATTACGTATATGTGTCGCTGAACAAAAAGATCTGTTTTCGCTTCGGCAGCCGCAACATGTTTTATGCTGTTGTCGGGTGAACAAAATGGCAGTAATTTTCAATGGGTTGTTGTTTGGACTGCGACCACCGCTCAAACATTTCCCCCCAGGGTACGTCACCTTGTGAATGTAACAACAAGTATAGGGATTGTTTTAAAACCCGATGTGAAAAAGGTATTCACGTGCAAAAACTGCATCGTCTGGCTAAGTCTCTGTTTCACTGAATTGACAGCTTGCGGAGATAGAGGCTCATTTCAATGTTTGTTTTGTTCTGCTGTTCTCTGGCTATGGAAACGGATGCCCTTTTGAAGAGATCGTCAGAACAGATAGCGTTTTTAGAGTATATTTTTTCCCCCAATCACATCTGCCACCACCTTCATTGTCTGCGCGCAGTTTGTATCCGGCGCCGAACGAAAGCCCGCCTTTGCCGCTTCTAGCTGCCACTAAACCTAAGGAATATAAGCTGGACGCCAAGATGCGTCTAACACTTGTCATCGCTGCTTCCGATCGCGCCTTTTTCCGCTCTTAATGAGCCCGACCGAACCCCCATTCACGTCTCTAAAGTCTATTCCTCCTACAAGATCGCGAACGAGCGATTTCTGAGAACGTTATCCCCGATGCGTTTTCAAATACCGGATGTGCCAGCCCGGACTCGACTTTCTTCCACGATAAAACAGAGAAACGCAAATTCGGTTCCGGCGGCGCTCTGACAAGGTGCCTTGCCGCTGATTAGCGAAATCTTCGGCGTCCCGACCAGTGCGCCAGCAATCTGTAGCAATTGCTCAAGACATCCGACCGAATAAAGGAAAATTGACGAGCAAGATAATCGGTCAGAGATCCGGTAGTGGGCGGCCGGAGCATCCCTTGACGCCCGCTTGCTCTCTCGCTCTCTCTCCAGCGTCCGGACTCTCCGAGACAGGTTGCCAGACAACTGGCTAGCCGGTTAGATGACTAGCCGGTTAGAGGAGAAGCTAACAGACTCAGAACTTCGCAACTCAAAGACTGACGCAGGCGATACTTTACCTTTTAATGATCTCGAGGCAACGAATGGCACTTTTTAGGCGGTGGATGAACTTTCTGTTTACTGGGTTTGAGCCAGGTGGTGTAGATCTGATCCGCAGTGTAACGTTGCTAATGAAGAACAATCGCGTGTTGTTTGCGCAGTGATTCACAGAGTATAATGAGTAACTGAAGGTGATCAATTCACAATGATTCACATTTCACCTTTCCGCAGTCTTTGCCGCTATGTATGAAACATGACTACAGCACGAAGCAAGAAAAGTGATATCTCCCATAATGACCAATTCAAATATCATAAATATATAGAAAAAGTGCCCATACCCAATAGCTTTATAAAGAGAACGGGGCAAGCTTAATCCCTGTCTTAAAATGTGAATGAATATCTGGTAAAGAGATTAACTGATTATGTTAATCGATATACGACAGACTGATTTAAATAAAAATGTATCAGGTAAAAATGATAAAAAAAAAGCTAGAAACATGCGGAGTAGCATTGGGGTCAGCCAGTGAACCGTGTGGGCTTATAGTTACTGCTGAGATCAAGAGAAGTCATCAATGGATAGTCAGTCCAAGTGCATATTTAGATTTGACCTTGCGTGACCTCGAAAGGTCATATTCAAGGTCACTCATATTTCAAGCCCTTCGTATCTTGGAGAGTAGAGAACGGTGAAAGCTCACATGGATACGGGATGTCAAACCGTACCATTAGACCTCAAGCGAACTTTTAAATCATTCAAACATGACTTACTTATATTTCAAGCCGCACCATTAGATTAGATCTGAAGCTATGAATTCAAACTTTAGTTACTTATATTTCGAGCTTTTATATCTGAGAAAGAAGTGGAGTCTACACCGTCATTATTATAACTCGTATTGAGCACTAATCAGAAGTTTCGCATGGTGTGACATTGTATCCTTAGACCGAAGCGAATCTTAAGCATGTAAAAGAGTCGACAGTTGAGTTGACAGATATACATGTATGGTATTCGTTCAACAAGAGGAAGAACTCCTTATATTTGTAAACAGCATTATAATTTTGTGGGCGAAGGCTTCAGTGTCCCCGGGGCAGGTCTCGTTCATGATTTATGTCAGTCCATATAATACTATTTAACAGTTATTTCGTGAAAAATAATATTTAACTTGGTTAACGGTGCTGAGCAGAACGCGACAGGAACTATTTAGCTTTCGTTGGTAGCGTCTCAATCACAGACTGGTCAAAAGCCCATTTATTTCACTGACGTACACTCAGTGTTGTTCTATATGATGGTCACAGACCTTCGGTCCTAGTACCTGGAGCTGTAGAGCAGCGTGTAAAATTGTATTTGTAAAATATATTGGCCCGGGTATTTGTAACCAAGCCGATTGTCCCGCGTGCCCCAACAACAACGCAAACGTAAAGTTGTTTTTTGC
>JAAUYG010161532.1_pt1 | contig 15025 bp, 8 predicted proteins | sample 7278091 | NCBI WGS metagenome assembly JAAUYG01 (sample SAMN14350201, study PRJNA611818) | marine sediment metagenome | isolation source: surface marine sediment (0.6m) | place: French Polynesia: Moorea | collected 2018-08 | reverse complement strand
CCCCCCCCCCCCCCCCCCCCCCCCCCCCCCCCCCCCCCCCCCCCCCCCCCCCCCCCCCCCCCCCCCCCCCCCCCCCCCCCCCCCCCCCCCCCCCCCCCCCCCCCCGACAGTAAGCGTATTTTTGCTCTATGGGCAGCCGTTTTTGAAATAGAGAACTTTTAAACTTAATTAGTCTAAACAGATTAATCAATGCAGCTGAATTCCAAAGGTTAGATATATACGTTGTTTCAATAGAGAACTTTTAAGCCTTTAATTAGTCTAATTAGGTTAATTAATCCAGATCAAGTCGAAAGGTTGCCTATATACTTTGTTTCAACCCCAAGGAGCGGACATTGTGCTTGTTTTCACTCTACTTGCAGCCATTTTCGTGATATAGCCATTTTTAGTTTTAATTGGTCTAATTAATTAGTTAATTAATGCAGATAAGGTCCAAAAGTAACACATGTACTCTCTTTCCACCCCAGATTTTTGAAATTGAGCTTATTTTCGCTCTATGAGCAGCGGTTTCCCATATAGAGCCAATTTGAGATTTAAGTAGTCTGATTAATTAGGTCAATTAATGCGGATCATCAGCAAAAATAACAGGGTTCTTGCTCTCGTGGGCCTTTACCATCCAGGAAAATTTGAAATTGGTGCAAGAAACCAAACTTGAGATATCTTGTTTACAAGCCTGGTTACGGAAGGAAAAAAAAGAACAAAAAAGCAAAAACATAATAACTAATATGCTAATTAAAATACATGATTAACTGCAAGGGTACGGATCAGCGAAAGGAAGAAAACGCGCAGAAGCAAATAAGCGACTAATAAGGTGTGGGGAGGGGGACGAAAACACCATGTCATTCAGGTCAATGGTATTTAATTCGTCATATACGGTTACGTTATGCAACACAACCAGGTGCACAAGCTGCACAAGTAGTAGTAGTAGTAGTAGTAGTAGTAGTAGTAGTAGTAGTAGTAGTACTGTAGTAGTAGTAGCAGCAGCAGCAGCAGCAGCAGCAGCAGTAGTAGTAGAGAATGAATTACTGACTCAGTGAAACTGACTGTAGTCAAAGTTGCCAGATTGCTAAACTAAAAGTCAATCGTCATATGTACAGTCTGTTATTCTTCTAGTTGTTACTTTGCCAACTTCAGTATTTAAACTACTGTACGGATCCTCTCCATACGTGGTGGCTTGAAGCATTGATCAGTCACACAGTTCCAGCAGCACTCGGTTGTCTGTTTGGTACAGATGCCTCTTCTGGTTGGCTCTCTGTCGGTGGTGGTATCGGCTCTCGTACACCGAAAACCCCAGCATGACGTGGATACTGGAATCAAGAGAACACAAACGACATACTACATTACAATGGAACCTGTGCATTAAGACCAGCCACAGAACTCGTATAAACTGTTAATTGTTGAAACTATTAAATCATGAAAATGCAGTTTTCGGGTACTGATAAAAAGTTATCACATTCTGCGGTGGCTTGGACACAAAAAGGTGGTCACTATAAGTGAGGTTACACGGAATATATACTTTTACAGAGAAAAGTTCGGCGAACTAAAAAAAAATCTAATTTGGGCACATTTAGACTATAGACAGACTTTACTTAATATGTCCTATACTGCGCTCTTGCATAATGAGCAATTGTGTGCAAATTCTGCACAGCGGTTACCGCACAGGCCACTCATGTTTGGGGCAGAGTGTATCGCGAAACGTGATGTGCATTCGATTTCCTAGTTGTAACTTATTGCGTTTACATCGTGTACAAAAGATATATTTGCACTATGGCAAGGCTATAGCTATAGTACACGGCAGTTATACGGAACCCCGGGTACGGAACAGCATCCAGACGTTCAAGTTATCTTTGATCTCTGCAGGAACGACGCCTTCAATGATTGCCCGGTGTAGCCCACATTTATCTTTGATTTTACATTATGATATTTAGCATGCAGTGAAATCGCTGAATTTAGACCGCCCATGGTCAAGTCCAGGATGGTCTTAATTATGGGATGGTCTTAATTCGGACAAAAATATTTTAACCGCTGTTGGTCCAATAAGTGCTGTTGATTCTGGGCTGGCCATATTTCCAAGGTAGCCTTAAAGCGAGCCTCCACTGCAAATTGACCTACAGTTATGTACGTAAAGGACGCTCTCTGAAATGCAGTATCTTTAATAGATCTTTAAAATCTGAAAGACGTCATGGAGTTATATGCTGGCAAATATAAAGTTATAACTTACTTCTGGGACAGAATAAGGCATCCGTGAACAAAACCTCGATGTTAACATGATGTCCAACGAAAATGAAAATGGGGACCCAGATTGCCCATAGTACTGCAGAGTTCTTCATACTTTGTCGCCGATACTCCTTTATGGTAAAGTTGTCGTTACAAATCAGGTGGTTCGACGATCAAGTCGTCAGTTAGTTAACACTGACATTGCGGGATGTTCGAGTATTCTTTTGAACTTGCATGCAAGAATCGTCAAGGCTTGAGTGAAAGAAAGAAAAGCACTTAGGCCAGTACTGCAACAGAGTTGAGTTCAGTGTTCAACAAAACAAAAACAACAACTATTCTCAGTACCTGGAACATGAGACCTATTCCCACCACACTAAAGAAAAGGCTTTCATGAAGTACTCTGCTTACGAGTACACCAGATCACGGCTCTATGTGGCCTCTTTTTGGCCATACACAAAATTGGTACCAAGTACATGATGTATATAGAGCTATAAAGACTGCACAAGTGTGCCGCACGATCATGTGATATCATTGATGCCGCCTATGCAAATTGTGTATAATTTATGTGCTCAATGCCAACAAACATTGAAGCATACAAGGTGGTATAACTGACCCGTCAAATCCAGCTGATGCTCACAAATGTTGTCGAAATGTAAAGTCGAACATGTACAAAAGCATAATTGGCGTCGTGTTTTCGTCCACTGTTCATTCAGTGGAACCCAGAGACCAAGACCACACAGGCTTTAGGACACAGCGGTCTTAATTGTGGCGTTGTTTTAATTCTGAAACATCAATTGATTGTTGGGTAGTAAGTGTTCTTAGTGTGGGGTTAGTCATATTTCTCTGAGCTGGTCTTTCCAGAATAAGAATGACTGAGCTAGTCAAACTGAGCTACCCTGTATCAAACTTGCAAAAACGATTCAGTGCTTACTTCGTGGATCTTACATTCAGCGAACAAACATCAATGTCTGTATGCACAATTGCACCCTGCAGGTGGAGATACATCTTTTGTATTTGAATGTGGGCATTGCCAGTTTTGCATATATGAATGTTAACTTTATATTTATTTTCATCCTCTGGTATCAAAACTCAGCGGCGAGAGGAGAACCTGTAGGTGTCATTCCAAAGAAGGTCATCCCCAAGTATAAGCAGAACTACGTACTTACTAACAAAGGCAAGCACGTGCTGCATGTTCAAAGACTTGGAGGCATCGCATGTGTCGCGATGTTTCAATTCGGCTGTGGTGTCTTAATGGCAATATCTTAATTGATACAAAGTTATTATCGTAGTTTAATCGATATGGAATTTAACTACCGTAATTTAATGGAAGCTACTAAAATAACAGCAGAATGTTTATAAAGACTACATGACATTGTATGTTTGTGGTGTCCATTTCGATAGCTTAAGACTTTCTGGACTATCGCCATTTTCATGTTCAATTTATAGAGCCACAAAAGTTTGGTGTCCATACACGAAAATGTGAAATGGATTATCTACCTACGCGTGATTGATTTGCTTTAGAACTTCCGTTCGGCCGTAAAGCGTAAGTTTGCTCATTTTCAGGAAGCTTTAATTTATGCAAAGGAACAACATTGCTGTATCAGCAACTGATATTGAGTTATGTGGATTCCACATCACTATCAATATGTGGATTCCACATCACTCAATATCAGTTGCTGATCCGATATCGAAAAAGTCTGATCCGGAATAGATTCAGCCAAAGAATTCAATATACATATAGGCTCTACATATATGAACTCGACACTGTTCAGACGCCCGAAGGTTGGGTGTATATTTACACGATTGCGATTATTTACACAATGTGTGTATGTAGCGTTATTTACGTCAGAAAAGTAGTCACTGATGGAAAAATAGTTCCACCCTTTGATGTAACTTTGAGATAAACTACCACTTTTCCCTCCTCTTAGCAGAAAAGGGTTCGAGACTTCAGCTTTCAGCAATTCTCTCGATCCCAACCGGATACATGAAAAGCAGCGGAGATGGGCATAAAAGTCCTCAGTATAAAAAACATTTTCCCGCCACACTTGAAGCATTCTAAACAGCCCGCCCAGCATGAAACCACGACAATCGCGTGCTGAGCCTTTTGTCGCCTAGCAAATAATGGCCCCACGTGCGTGCGTCATCAGAAGAAACAAATAACATCCGGGACTTCTGCAGGCCTCTTTCGCATTGATACCTGGGCGTTGGGTTTCCTGTGGTATTTATAAAATAATCTCCCCCTGAAGTCGCTCAAACCGTTATCAAATCCGAAAACAATGGAAAGAAAGTGATGGGGACGATCCCTGTTTGTGGGGGCTCAGTGATACTATCTCATATACCCGAGTTTTGAAAATACTAACTCTGGAGTTGCTGGTGGCCATAGGATTTGGGGAGGCTTTTCGCGTGCCAGAGTTGGGACCAGAATGCAATAACCTATATGTTTTTTTCTGAAAATGGACAAAGAATTGAAAGATTCAATACTTAATACAATAACTGAAACGCTCGTCCTACGACGATCCATATTTGATCCATTCAGTCGCTTTTGTAGGCCGATACGATCCAGCAAATACATACATCAGCTTTTAGCTCTGCTTCATGCTACTGCACAGCAGAGCTACTGTCATGGTGCGGGCGTCCGCCGTCCGTCCGTCCTATGACGGATATTATACCTATTCTACCTGTTTTTTCGGATACTGCCAAATGAATTGCCGTCAAATTTGGAGAAAGCTACCTATTCATCATATCTCCAGAGCATTTTTTTAGATGTTGTTTTTTCGATTTTTTTTTTTTTTTTTTTTTTTTGATTAACGAAATTTTAATTTTTCGTTCTCGTTAAAATGGGATCATATGAGAGAAAAAAATTCAAACATGTCCTCTGACTCCTCAAAATTCATGTAAACTCCTAGGGTCTCTACCAAAGTTGTTAAAAGAATTGTGAATTTTCAAAGTTTGAATGTTTGCCAATTTTTTTATTGTTGTTCTTTTTTTGGGGGGGGCGGGTCATTTTTAACATGGGAGTCAATTGGGAACTATGAAATGTGCGATATCTTCAAAACGGCTGGTTGTAGAGCGAAGCGGACCAAAATTTGGGTCTCTGTGGGACAAATCTTACTTTAGACCATTAAGTGTCCAAAGTAAATTTGAGAACGTTCGGTCTACTTCCGATTTTGTCGATTTTCAGCAACCATGTATCCCAAAACGACCGGTTATAGAGCAAAATGGATCCAAATTAGGGGCCTCGATGGTACTTACCCAGTTTATATGGGGTACGTTTGGCTATTAAGTGTTCCATGTTACTCTGGGGTCATTCGGTGCATTTCCGATTTTGATTTCGACAGGATTACAAATAGTAACCTCAGATATATAGTCCTTACACGGTCGTTAGGTCTAACGTGTAGAAGTACTTTCTACGAGGCAAATGACCAAGCAGAGAATCCACCCCCTGGGCCTCTTGTTGATACGTTATACGCTTGGACATTTTAGGTCAGTTCTCAGGTCGCCTATCGAATACTGCAAAATCCGTTGAGCAGAAAATACAACTGCAGATAAAAGCGGCCTGGGATAGTGGCACCGTTGTCTGGACAAAGTTAAAAGAAAGAAATTCAATTCTGGAGTGAAACGTTTTCGAGCAACCCACGACGGTGCTGGCTCCCCTTCTGGACATGGATCCCGAAGACCTACCCTGATGATTATCGGTTTATATTTGGATAAGGTTGAGGAAGATAGGGGAGACGTGTTGGTTTTACGGAGCTGGCTTTCTGGAGATGAGCCATGGAACCCGCGTGGCAACCGATACGCCAGCAAGAAGCTGTTTGTTTGAGCAAAGCAAAGAAAAGCGGGAGACAGTTTAAGTGTTTTAATAGCTCCGGGCGGTATAGAAATTTCTCCAAATATAAGCCTCAAACCCGACGCAAGTTGCAGCTCATCTCGCCGCAGAATATCGGGCTCATTTCACAGATAATTGAGTTCTGTTTACAAAATAAACCATCGAAGAGCAAGCGTATGTTTGGAAGCAACGAAAATAAAACAACTACAGTCGTCAAAAAATATAACGCGATAGCGCAGCGCGCGTGTCCATTTCGCAGATAACGCACCCCGGTTGGTCGACGGTACATGCGGCCGAGGTACAAGGGTATGGGGGAACGACCAAACTGATGGAATGGACCCCCCTGATATTTATGGATTGATTCCATCTGGTTTAAAGATAAGACGGGGTGTGAAATTCTGATATGCTTAGAGGGGACTGATGGTTCGATCATGCAGCGGTGGGAAAGGTGACAGGAGTGTATCAAGGGCGGGACAGTGGTTCACAAGTGAAGACACAAGATGGGCACACCAGTTTTGACCGTTTATTCACTAGTACCTGCCTACACAGTGAATGTTATCCAGGGCTTCTGCTGTCCCGTGTCTACCCTGCATCGGCTGTCCGCTATCGTGTCGGCAGAAAATATTGACACGTCAGAACTGAAGGGCGTATAATAAAGATCCTTGCACATACGCTAAGCAAAAAAAAAAAAAAGGTGATTCAGAAGGATATTTTGAAATTTTCTGGAGGCTTTGTGTTGTTTCGTAAATTGGCATTAATTGTAGTTTTAAATCCAGATATTGACAAATATCCTGAACTTTTTTGTGTAGTGTACATTTTTACTATAATATAGGGACACTAAAACAAGTATGTCTTTTTAGATTATTTTGGCTGCTAAAGACAACCTGCACCATTTCCTAACAAAAGAAAGAAAGAAAGAAAGAAAGAAAGAAGGAAAGAAAAATAGAAGAAAGGAAACAGATAAAGAAAGAAAAAAAAAACAAATAAATGCTGAAAAATAAAAAAAATTAAATGAATAATGCAAACTTTAAAAGCTATAAAAGTTATCTTGTGCACTTAGAACTCATCGAGAATGGTGGAATGGAGGACAATGCATGGCATGCCAGAGATTCTTCATACACATGTGTTCAGATAAAATCCCACCCCCCAAACCCCCAAAAATAGGGAAATGAAAAATTCTATATATCAAAGCACTGCACATCTTTGCTGTATTTGACAGAGGCATGCCTCATTTCTGACAATCTTCAACAAAACAACGCCGCCCCCCCCACAACCATAGACGCCGAAGAGGAGGTCAGGAGGTCCTAGACAAAGGGAAGGGTTGCCGTAAATTAGACGCCAGACCAAATGATCGAGTGTCGCAAAATGAGCCCTGTCATAACTATTAACCTGCTGGTGTCCATCAAGAATTCAACTGGGCACAGCCGACTTGCTCTGGCTCCAGAGAAGCCACATTCAAATAAATCTATTCCCTCTCTGCCTTTCCGCGAAAAAAAGTGAACTGCACCGGAATTGCCGAAATGTACCGTAATACTTCGTCGTAAATCACCAGCGTCACTGTGCGCTCCTCGGTAAGTCGACTTTCCGGCAGGGATCACTTCGCGTGCTGTTACTTCAGGGGCTAAAGATTCTGGGAAGACAGAAACATGTATTTATCGCCCAAACGGTCTGTCTGCGGTAATGACTGATTAACTGACGGATTGGTAAACGATTGTCTTTTCGGAAGCAATGTACCCTTTTCCGAACCCGCCAGAACACCTTCAGATCAAAAGTGATCAAAGGACACACAGTAACGTAGTATATAACAAGCAGAAGATTAAAATAGGTATAGTATTTCCCCCGGGTATTCCCCCATATCACAATCATCACAAACGCTACAACTTAAGCAATTTATGGAGTCAAAATAATTTTGCCATTTTCATCAAGGTTTGCTGGAATCTAGTATTGGCATTCATACTACTCCATTCCTCTAGATTAGACCTGCGAATTCACTTAATATCGCCCGTGAAGTATGTGTACAAAATCTACACACTATTTCCTTATTTTGAGGCAATTAAGAATCTTCTGTGAATTGTCGCAGCAATGGAATTCTGCTATGAGAAAATAAAATATTTCTTAACTGTTGCTATTTTTTGTTGTGCGATAATTGCATATTCTATGGCCCAAATTAACTTTTTCAGGCTAATATGCTTATTTAAATAGTCTGCATTTCGAAATGTTGGATGCTATGGCATGCAGTAACCGATATTCCAACCTCTGATGAAAATTTCTGCAATACGTTTATTGGAAATATGAAATTGAATGATTTTACCAATTTACCTTAGTGTCGAAACTTCCCGACATCACGGATCCCTCCCTGATGGTGAGACTTCTGAAATGGATCTCATGTCTGACGCCAGCCAATGAGCAACTTGTAAATGCCATTCCGGCATTGGGTTTCGAAATCTCGATTGAGTGACGCAAAACTGACCCCACACATCATTCAATAGTGACATTTGTAACTATGGAATCTGGCGAGGAAGGGATGGGGGGAGGAGGGAGGAGAAACGTCTTACAAGTAGCATTGGGTGATTTCTGGAATCGTATGCTACCCCGTAAAAAGTAAACATTTGCCTGAGGTTAGGAGAAATTTCGACTGCATTTGTCTTTTCCTACTTTTTTAATTTTTTGCTCTGTTTGTGTCAGCAGAGCTATTGTCGTGGCGCAGAAGTCTGTCGTCAGTCCCTTTAAATGCGTTTTCTTAGAAACCATCAAACTGGACAATGACAAATTTTGTGGAAAAGGTAGCCATCCACGATATCCTTTTTGAGCATTTTAAAATGTTGAATTTTAGCGATTTCTGCTTGAGAAAGCTTCTGCTGATAATGTTTTTTTTTTTACTTTTTTGGGGAAAAAGTTTTTTTCCAATGGTTCATGATTTTTTCCTTTTCCGTTAATATGGGACCCTATGGGAGCAAAATTTCAAAACGCTACTCCTACAATCGAAGTCGATTTTTTAAAAACTTCTCCGGCTAAATTTTCTTCTCAATGCACCTCACAACGTTTGGGATTTTTGACATTTTGAAAATTAAAATTTTAACAATTTGTTTTTCGTTAACATGATGTTAATCACAAACCGGAGTGAAATTTCAAAACACTACCCCTCCTACGAATCACAGCCGAAATGTTTCATACTTCGCCTGAATTTTCTTCACGATCGTCGAAACAAAATTACTTTTGGGACTTTTGCAATTTTGGGGTTATAAATAAAATTAAACATTTTCTAATTCACCACTGGCCATCATTTTATGGGGAATCCAAAAATCTCAATTATCTGGAAAACGAGCGGCTCTAAAGCGACCCAGAAACGGGGTGAAATTTGGGATTCAGGGGTACTGTGAGTGGAACATACATGGGGTACCTTTGACCTTGTAGCATTCAAGGCCATTATGGGGGTCATTTTCTTTTTGCGATTTTTCCAAAAATACGATTTTCGAAACGCTGCTATCTCTACACTAATTAACCCTTTTTAGTTGTTCCCTTTTGACAGTCCATATAAAATTGTTTCTTCGTATTTGGAAATTTAAAGCTGAAAAAAAGGAAAAAAAAAAAAAAGATTGACTCATTTAAATTTGTGGTCATGGGAAAATGAAAATTGCAAATATCGTGGAAAGGTTAATTGTTGAGCGAAACGGAATGAAATTTGGGACTCGGAGGCAGTAGCACGTATGTGGGGGTAACTTTGACCTTGTAGGGTTCAAGGTAAATTTGGGGTAATTTGGTGTGGCCGAAAATGGAATTTACAAAATGCAGCTTCTTCTACACTAATGAATCTTTTTCAGCCAAAAAAAACTTGGGAGGAGCAGCGTTTTGAAATGTTCACTTTATGTGTTCCCTGTGACAGGCGACATAAAAGTTCCTTCTTGGAATTTTGAATTTTAAATTGAAAAAAAAATAAGTAAAAAAGTTCGAAATTTAACATTGGAGCCATTTTGGAAAAAAAACAACAACAAAACACACAGGCAATTATCTTGGAAATAGTTGTCGTAGTCGAAGCCAAGCGAAGTCAAATTTGGGATTCAAGAGTTAAAATAGGGTATATATGGGGAACCTTTGACCTGACAGTGTTCAGGGTCATGTTGGGGTCATTAGTTGCACTTGCCTCAAATGGCTTAGTAACTCAAAGCAGCAGTTGGCCGAAGAAGGAAACTGATTGAAGTATGAGACTCGGGGGAGTATTAGAAGATATTTTGGGGGTGCCTTTGACTGTGTAGTTTCAAGGTCGTTTTGGGGACATTCAGTGCACTTGTCTCAAACTTGATATCAAGTAACATCTATTAGTGTTATACCTACTGCTGTTGTCAAGCAGAGGGCCAAGGTCCATGGACCTCTTGGTTTTGTTATAATACGAAGTTTTTCTCCCTGTGGGAGAAAAACTTCGACAACACTACTACTGACTCACTATAAATCGCACCCACATTTTGTCAAGCATTTCTGGAATCTTTATTTTAGTGGCCTAAACAAAAACACTCTTTAGGATAGTTGAAAGTTTGCAAATTTAAATTTTATCGATGTTTTTTCCGTTTTCCTTAACATGGTACAGAAACTTTCGAAACCCAACCCCTTTCTCATAGGCCTATATCGCTTTCGAATTGGCCGAACGAGTTCTTGCAATGGTCCTGAAAAAAGCACCATTTTGGAGTTGATAAATTTCTAATTTCCGATCTGCAGGGAATGTTAGTCTAATGTTTAGGAAAATTCAGGACCAGTTGTGAAATGGCAACGCAAAGCAAATATTGCATTGGGTTGAAATGGTGGGAGAGCAGTCATGCACATAAGTTCACCAAAGAGCCTCTAGTTTAAAACAGATCTGGCTCTTTCATAACTTTTCAAGTCCATGCACCCTAAATTACATATACACTACACAAAAAAAAGTTAAGGATATATAATATCCTTACTATTTTGTGTAGTGTAGATGTGCTCATATCTACTATCTGCTGAATCATAGACTGATTGTCGCGGATAGTAGGCTCTTTGCATGCTCATCATTACTGCGAGTATTTGTCAAAGGGATGCTTCCTCGCGCTGCCCTGCATGAAACCGGAAGTCCGGTTACTTCAAATGTATATTGCGTTGTAACGAAAAAACATGTCGGCAAGTTTAAATTTGAATATTGAATTAGGATGTTCTTCAATGTGTTTTTTTTTTATAAAAAAAACATTTAGGTGCACTACACGCATACTGCATATAAATGTTCATTCAAGGGATATAACCTATAATGTTATGAAAGTGGTAAGAAGGGGATAGGGCAATTTCGCGTAAACAAGTCTGCTAGACATCGGGTGGGAGGGAGTCAAACTCTGCTTAGAGTAGCACGAAACCCGATTGCCACACATCAATTTGTGTACCACGCGCTATACCATTCAAACAGCATGCCACGTGATTTCTGACCAACCATAACTTATAAAATATCTGTGCCCTTAAAAGCTGATTGACACAGAGGAAGGTACGGGATCTGAGCGTCAGGCAGTTCCCTATACTAGATAATCCCAAACCTAAGCTAACCTGATAATTGTCTACAACCATAATTATGTACCCTAATAATTATAATTTTACTTTATAAGCGTTGTGCTGGCTTACAGCGAATGACGTCATAGAGAGAGAAGCGTGTGATCACTTGTATAGCGAAGCTTTATATAGTCCTGGAGACTACTTTTAATATGTACTATTTTGCAATTATTGCACGTATATATTTTACTACACTCGGCTTTACTGAGTGCCATCATGTAACGTGGTATAATGTAGTTTATAAGTGCGATGTGCCAAGAAGTGTTATACGAGGTGACATCCAACATTTGTAGCTGCAAACAATAAACTTTTTATCTTAAACTTCTTAACAATCTAATTACGTTACTATACATGCTGCCATCTATGTTATGACCCTTCCGCCAGCCAGTCTTCTCTTCTGTTTGATCCCGACTTCTTTCTTCAGTCCGAGCTGTCCTCTGGACGGATCTCCAGTCCGGAACTTGTGAGCGGCAGCTGGAAAATAACTCAATCCGGAGCGGCAGCTGCGCTTATAACGAGGACGGTTCTGGAGTCAGAATGTCGGGCGGACTGGGGCGGCCTCACAGAGCTACGGTAGCCCACTTCATTACCCTTGGTATGCCCTTCTAATTGAGGAGAACAGATGGGCAAGGGGCACCAATTATCCTCCGTAGCCGCTTCCCCGCAAACGCGAGATTGAAAGTTGCCGAGAAAAATGCAAATGGCGAAAATCGTGGCGGGATTTTTTTCCGTCCGAAGACCGATCCTGGTCAACTGTTTTTGTTGCCCGGCCCTGTGTCGGCAGAATATTCTTTGTGCGAGGCAGCTGTAGAAATGATCAATGTAAGGACCAGGATAGGCCTGGGCCTAACCCAGAAAGCACTGAAAAGATTGCAAATTTACTTAAGTTAGACTTAAGTCACTAAGAGTACTACTCTAGTATACTAGTATTATAAATTCTAGTATACTAGTATTATAAACTAATTAATTAGGCCATTGTAGCCCTCAGCACCCCAGTCTCGTTTAGTATAATAGTATTATAAACTAATTAATTAGGCCATTGTAGCCCTCAGCACCCCAGTCTCGTTTTCATTTTGATTTTCGAAATTTCTGTCGCCGTCATCATAATCAGTAACCAGATGGTAACAGAGGCATTCTGTCACGAAACTACACAGGAACGAGCCTTGAGACCTTCACAACAGGTGGTACTCTGCTCCACTCATCTCATATTTCAAGGAAGTTTCGCTGCCTACAAAATAATTAACTGTCTTTTCGGCATTGGTTCAACGTTTCTTTCTTCCAGTTTTTGCCAAGGTTGTCATGTGGCCGTACCCATTTTACGTGGCGGCAGATTCCTATTTAAATTGTGTCAAACTCCTATTTAAATTAATACACGTCTTTTAGAGTATAATTACGCGTTTATAAATAACGCTGGGGTTTTGACCCAATCTGCAATCATACATACCGCGTAATCCCTCACAAAGGCGCCTTTATATACATTTATAATAAACTTAGAACAATAAAACCTTCGAACCGGGCAGAAGTAGCAGCCCTGAGCTACTGTCGAATCCATGCAGTTTGGTACAGCAGTAGCCCTGCTCAGTGGAGAGCTTCGATCGCTCTTGCGCCCGGTCTTGCGGCCCACAACCATAACAATAACATCAGATCAAACCACCAGTATTTTCGCAGTTAAGGCTCAAAACATTCATTCGAGAAAACAATTTCCCCTTGTACAATCAAACAATATCTTTGACCGGTCTTTCTGTTGTAATTCGTCTTTTCATCGGGCGTCCTGGAGCAACTTGCCCCCGGCCTGTGCCCTGGTGGCGTGTTTTCCATCTTCCCGCCAAACCGAAAAGATCGTCTGCTGCAGCATAGCAGCGGCAACAAACCGCTCGGGACGTTCGTCTCCACGAAGGCACGTGGTGGGGAATAATCTGCAACGTCTCACTTTTCACGCGAACTGACGGCTGTCTAATGGTCTGCAAAGATCAAATCATTTCATTTGGTTTACAAAATAAACGCCGTGGGAACTGGGGGGGGGGGGGAGGGGTATAGGGGGTGAGGGGAGGTAGCTGGGATCTTGGACCTGGATCCCGAGTAGTGTCCAGACCCTAAACGAAGTGTCTAACTTCGGTATTCGTTCTCTGGCAAGTGAAATTTGCCTAGCCAATTACAAGATGTATAAATGTTGCACATTAATTTATTCGTGAATATCAGGTCTTTATCCAGGAAGTTTTAGTTCATAGAAAGTCCATTAGCTCACCTCAATAAATTGAAATGATGAAACCTTGGCGACTCGAAGGTTCTTTATGTCTTTATTTCATTGATGTCTTCGCTTCATTCTCTCTTGCCTTATCGCCTGCCTCCTTTCTTTTTCATTTCTTTCCCTATTATTATTATTATTATTATTATTATTATTATTATTATTATTATTATTATTATTATCATCATCAGCAGCAGCAGCATTTATCGTTATCATTATCATCATTGTCGGCGTCATTTTTGCTGCCGCACTTGTGTTGTTGTTGATGGTGGTGGTGGTGGTGGTGGTGTTTTTGCCCTTATATCCCAAGAGTGAGTACAGTTAGAGCATACATTATTATTATATATATTTAGTTAGTTCGCACACTTGGTACAGCAAACACAAGTACACACACAAAAAAGAAAAACTTATATGCGTGCGTTGTACTCATCTCATTACAGGTAATATGCACGTTAATGTCATGCCCTTTGGATTACGGCACAATTCATTGCTAATCGCCTGAATATGGTTTAAATAGACTTCTGGGTGTCCCCATCTCCAAAACCTTAAATCATCTGTGCATAGAATAAAATCTCCAATGAAAACAGCCCGTATCCTTACTTTTTTATCTATATTTGCATTGTATTATTTAGACATATGTTGTTCTATTTAACGCTAATTGGAAATCATATTTGGTGAGTCCAGTTGCACCATTTTATTTGACCTTAGGTACCTTCAATGGTCAAGTTCAAGGTCGCTCATCTTGCCAGAAGTAACAGCATATGTCGCTATCGGAACACAAATAGCTTATTGCATCTTCATATTTGTCCTAGTGAAATTGAAAGGTACTTTTATTTAATGGTCCAACCTATTCGAACTACTATAAAAGCGCTATTAGATTTGACCTTGAGTGACTATAAATGGAATGAATAAAGAAAGACAGCAAGAAAGAAAGAGGGAAAGGGAGAGACAGAGAGAAAGAAAAATAAACAAGTGAAAACAAAAAACAAACAAAAAAGGAAGGAATATAAAAAGAAAGAAAAACAAAAAGAATCAGAGGGGTTGGATATATTTTCAGATATAGCCACAATTTTTAATGTTTACAGTTTACTTTGGTGGAAAGTGTTGCAAAATAAAATTAATGAAGGAAGGAAGGAAGGAAGGAATAATTAATTAATTAACAATTAATTAATTAATTAATTAATTAATTAATT
>JAAUYG010044565.1_pt1 | contig 15025 bp, 4 predicted proteins | sample 7278091 | NCBI WGS metagenome assembly JAAUYG01 (sample SAMN14350201, study PRJNA611818) | marine sediment metagenome | isolation source: surface marine sediment (0.6m) | place: French Polynesia: Moorea | collected 2018-08 | reverse complement strand
TCAAAAATTACACTAACTCAGTTTCCCGCTAATATTTTCATGAACTCACGACACTTTGTATTACATGCCACGTGACCAAAGATATTTGCAAATAACTGCATCCAGCCCAGATTCCATTGATGCCACAGTGGATATTTCGACTAGGATATCGAACCTTTAATCAAGTCACTCTGGTCCGCACAACTGACTTGTGTTTGATAGAATTTCCATGAGTACTTGAGGGAGAGAAGAGTCGATTGTGACCGACACTACCTGCACTTGTTGTCAGTCGAATTCAGACCCGAGGCTAATTGCAGTACCTGCAGCGCGACATTTTAATCATTTGGGATTAACTCGTGAATGTCTTGAAGAGGAAATTTAACACACTTATAATCGCCTTTGGCTAAAATGTTGTAGGAAAATGTTATTGAAGTACCGTCAAGGAATGTGTATCTGGACACACGTAAATAACATATATTTTGGTAAAATTTGGGGGAACCTAAATCACAATTTTCGTGACAAAACCGCTCCGTTGTCAGGTTTGATTGTAATGTCACTTCTACCTATATACTTTGGAAGCACTGGTCAAACTTGAAACGATGGTAACTTCGAGTTTTATTTCACAGTTAAAAGTGTTAATTACACACTGAAATTATAATTTAACATATTGCTGAATATTTAGCACTGCCACAAACATGGTAAAGTGTTCTTACCTTTTAATTGGTCGCAAGTCAAGCTTGCCCACTATAGAGTGCAGTCTTTGAGTGCGGTCTTATAGTGTGATTTTACTTTCAGGTTGCAATCGGATACTGATAGCAATTTTGCATACACAGAAAAGAACGTCAAGAACTGACCCCAGTCAAAATCCTCGTAAGATCATTGGTCCCTACTGGGAAATATCCTAGCTGGAATTGGCGGACTTGTAAGCACAAAATGACGCGGTTGAAACACCATCTTTCCCCGCTGGATAGTGGTTTGAGCTATAGGTATCCTATCTAAGACTACACCTGTAGTAAAGTCCTTAGGTTGAATATTTGAAGTTAGGGATACCAACACCACTGAAAAGAAGATATTTTCTTGTTTTTTAAGATTATCGTAATTGCCAGCCTTAGTTAATTATAACAGGTCAATGCAATTTGGGACTGGGTGTATACGTATAATCTCTATAAAATACCTTTAAGCACTTCCGTTGTCGTCTGCTTTATGTTGATTCAGCAGTCACTCATGCATGTTTGCTAAATCTCATTGTAACTCTGAGAAAGTCACATGTAGAGAACACGTCCACAATTTTTGGGGGCCACTGGGCTTTCAAAACTCACCACCATTGTAGCACGTGGAGAAACAAAATTCCTCAGTAGAAAATGAGCGACCATGGAGAAAAAAAGGACATTTATTTTGCCTGAGAGCTAACTACGCAACATACAAGATGTACGTCTGGACATGTCAAAGTCATTGGCTGGTACTTTGGTACATTTGGATATTTTCCGACAATTTCATTTTGAAACTGACACTACTCTGGCAGATATTTGATTTATCCAATTAAACCTTTCATAAAGGTTGCCTTTAGTGTTGTACCGTTTAGAAGTTGCGAAAATCAGATATCAGATTCGAAGAATTGTAAGTGAAATCGTAGCTTGCCGTCCTATTGATTGGGGGAATGAAAAAGTGAAATCAACTTGAAAATTACACAGCAGATATTTTGCGTGAGTAAGCCTCCGAAGGAAGTATGTAGAATTTAATTTGAACGGATGTAAATTATTTGCCAAGGAGACAACCCTTGTACTATCATCACGTGATCAGCGATTAATAATTAACAATGACGGAAATTATGTTAGGTATACAAGCCTTGTTCTAGGGATGCACAGACATGTACCAGGGATATACATGTGATATCGATACAAACCATTTACTTAAGTAGAAGGCAGCGATATTTATTAATGCCACGAACCATATTGTGGTGTGTTGGGGTCTTGCCGCTGATCTAGGGGATTTTAAATAGATGCCCGAAACACGCACACTACCCAGGTCGCCGCTTATTGGCAGTTGGCACCCGGTATCGGGTGCCGGTCGCCACTAAATCGGGATCCGCACACTGGCCGGTGGGGTAATGACCCGCGCAAGCTGCAGCAGACTGGGTGGCACGAAGAGTAGCCTTAACCTAAGACGGTAACCGGCTCTTCCGTTGGACTCCGAAGGAAGCTAAAAATAGGTGGATTATTCCATAAATTCCAGATCCTTAACTACTGGACCGTAAAACCTACACACATAAAATGGGTAAAACATTAATAACTTCCGAACCACTGGACGGATTTACTACCTGTAAAGACCGTCGGGCGGTACGGGAAAGGGCTTTCCCGCACGGCCCGCCGGGAAACGACTACTAGTCGTAATAATACTATACGCAGAGCAGAAAGAGGCTAACATATTACAAACACAAATAATGTTGTGGTTGTGCAAAGCATATGTTAGGAATAGTAATATAAAACCAAGTACTAAGAATTTAGTACTTCTAGTAATACAGATCGTCTATAACCGATCCGGGGGTATTTTCAAGTGATACAAGATATTTATTAGTATTGTATGTATTACGCTCTGTGGGATTTTTTTTGTATCGCCACCCTGTGTTCTTGATGCCTATTTAGAAAAGAAATTAACAATACTGGATTTTGAAATTTGGTTTATGAGACAAAGTATTGCCATATACTTCTGGGGCACTAAGTGGCTGACGCTGGCTGAGGAGGAAACAAAACAAGTAGAAAGAAAACAGAAACGAACATGTCATAAAAGTTAGCCACTGTATTCAAGCATTGAAATGTTAATATTTTTCCTGTTCTCTGAGTTAGGTAAGTGGTGAACTGAATCATAGATATGATACCCAGTCACATAATATGAAAGAAGTATGAATATACATAACATTCTCACGTGCAGTCTGCAATGGCACATCAAAAAGGGTCTGAAATTGATACTATATAGCAGATGTGAATAGAGCTCTCCCATACAAAATGCAACTGGTGACGTGTTGCATGTATGAAAATGAATATTAACTTGTGTTTTCCTTTTCCACTTAGTCTGTATAACTGTCAGCTTTCATCATTTGGCCCCGTGAAACATTCCTTGTGTGCTGAAATGATTCAAGTGGTTAGCTGTTTCATTAAGTAAGAAAATTTAGTAGTATAGGACTTAAATTATGTACCAGTGAAATAAACCGTGTGATTCAAACTTTGAAAGGATGTACACTGTTTACCAAGGACACAACCACAGTACAAGCAACATAGAACTGTTATAAACGACACAGACTATGTAGTATTGGTAGAAACTGTGTATTTGGGATATAAGCATAATTCTAGGGATACAAAGCCATGCACCAGGGAAAATTTATAATCGTGATGAGTTTAAATACAGCATTGTGTATCATTATATTTGGATCACGATCCATATATTCATCATATTAGCAACGCACATCATGTACTGTTGATGCAAAGCATATGTTTGTAGCATAAAACCATGTACTAACAATTCAAAGCATGTGCTAGCAAAACAAACCTTTTATAAGCGATTCAAAGCAAAAAAACCACCGATAAAAAATATTTAGTAGTGATAAGATGCTTTAGGTCCTGTAGAGAATCTTCTGCACCAGCATCCTGTGTTGCTACATTTGTAATTCATATTCATACAGTATTCGTACAGTATTCCAGATATGACGGTTTACTAGATTGTTAAGCAATGGGGTTTCTACATTCGAGGGAAAAGGCCCGTGGATTAAATAACACACTGAGTTTTATAACAATCCAGTATAAGGTCCACGCACTTTTCTTTTCTAGATGGGGTGAAGACAGTACTTTCGGAAGCCTTCGATTTGTTTCCATTTCTTTATAGGAATTTGAAAAGCTGGAAGTATCTGAAACATAGCTTGTGGGGCCATTCTAGAATGTTGTGTTGTGCTGTTATGATACAACACTTGCATGCTTGTAAGATTGTAGAGAAGACCTGTAGGTTGCATTCTGGTTTTCAGGGTACCCCAAGGTAAGATATCTGGTGCATTAAACCATTAGCTGCATGTTGTTACAAAAACCATTTGTCTCTGCATCATCGGCGTATCATTCCTAGTGTATTGACAAGAACCCAAACCCCGCAAACCAAGAAAAAGTATTATAGGTTACATTTTCATTTGCAAAACGACACCAAGAGGAGTACTAGAACAACAGCCATGTTATTGTAAACATCAAACAGCACAACAAATTACATGTATGTTGCAGTTAAAGGTATTTTGGGTAATAACGAGTACACTATAAGCGATCAGGCATTATTATTTAATATCAGAGACCTTAAAGTTGACATTCCAGGTCACTTGAAATCAAATCCAATCATGTGGTAGGGGTCATAATATTTAACTTCTTAATAGCGACTAAAATTTTGAATACCTGTATATTGTTGCTGTTTGACATACAAGTGGGCATATAAACACACGCACACACAAGTTCCTACACTACTGCAGAAAAGATTGAAAGCCAAACAAAGTGTATGTATTTCCTTTCCAGTGCTTTGTGTTGCAACTGCATTGCGAGCTTACCGGTTACATCTACTTTACCAATCGGCTACTTTACGGCCATTTCTTCTTTCAATTTAGTAGATCAGCTTGTAGATCATGTTCGCTTCCATGCACACAAACGACATATTTAAAGGAAAGATGTCATAGCACGAAGGGATGGTTGCCCTAGAATACATTACCAAAACCCCCAGTCACACCACTAAGTGTACGTGTTAAAGATGAGAGAAACTGAGGGGTACAAAATGTGTACAGGGCAGGATTGACAATAGAATTGAGAGGGAGTGCCAAAAAAGCGAGCCACTGGTTAATGTCTCCCAATATGCTCTCGAAAATACCTGCTGACGTCACCATTAGTCCCAAGAAGGACACAGTGGTGCAAGTCCAAGTCAGAATAATTTTAATAATTAACTGCCTGCTGTCTAAAATCCTCTTGGGTGAAGTTGGAAGAAGCCCAGTACTCATACTTCTTAATTGAGAATTTGTGTCATGTACAATTAGCCAAGCGCATGTAGTGATTACAGAATATAGTGACATATTAGTGAAGAGTATTGTTATATATCCTGGATTGAACGCATTCGTATTTTTTATTACAGGTGCAATATTACACATGGAATTAACTGCTTTAATATGGACAGTACTACCTGATTGGTACGAATAAAGTAGCCAAGTCCCTAAACCCAAAGAGAGGGAGAAGGATAAAACAGTTATTATGGCGATTTTTCTGTATGGTTTGTTGCGTTTCACTTTGAATGGGAACCGAATGGCATAAAGCCTAAAAAAATAGATTATGGCTAGGAATGTCATAGATAATTGATAAGATATGACAGATAGGTAGGATGCAAGAAGGCACTGACAGGTTTCTCTCCATGTGGCACTGTACTGTGCAACAAATGCTCCCCGTGATTGGAAATCCATAAACAACACTAGAAACAATGACACCCCCATTAATAGATCAGAACTGTTAAGACCGCACACTGCAACTGCAATTACAGATATGTCCCCACGCTTTCGCCAACAAACAAATGATCCAAGGTTTAAAATTAGACTAAGTGTAGCGGTAATCCACCCTACATATCTAGCCATTGTGTTTGGAATAAGATAATCACATGATTCGTCACCATATACTGTAGCGCCATAACAAGTTGTTGCTTTTTCAAATAGACAACAAAACTGAATGTTGTCAAGATGAACGACTTTGATTCGAGGTAACGCTTTTGTTATCACTGAGGTTATGACAACCAGATTATTTCTGCGAATATCTAGAACGCGCAGGTTTGTCAGTCCTTCAAACATCCCCCACTGAAGTTCCCGTAATCGGTTATTAGACAAGTTTAAACTTAGGCATTTGTCTAATCCAGCGAATGTAAAATGAGACAGTTCTTGGAGGTGAAGGTGATTCAGATCCAAAGACGAAAGTTTATGTAGAGGTAAGAAGGAATACGATGCTATCAAAACAACCGGATTCCGAACTAAATTTAGTAGAAGGATACTTGTTGAATATTTGAAAGCTTCTCTGTCTATAGATGTGACCTGGTTATCGTTTATGTAAAAATACAAGAGATTGGAAAGGCCAATAAGGGGGGTAACATTTCTAATATCGTTTCTGGACAGATCTAATGACAGCAGTGACTTGGGCAGACGCTCAATAAAGTTTGGACTCAACCGGATACCAGTTTTGCTATAGTTGAGGGAATTCACTGGCCAGTTCCATGATATGGGCTGTAACAACATATGCCCTGCACAAGTTGCAGAGCGACCTCTACAGTCGCAGTAAGAAGGGCATTGAAAATGTTGATATTCTACCTCATCATCACCAGATAACTTACAGTTCACTGAACCATCTCCTATGTTACTTGGATGGATGCACAATCCGTCTAATGCACATCTGAGTAGACCAGGACAGGGAGTGTCACAGATCAATTCGTCCTCACCATCTGGACAGTCATATCGTCCATCACATGTCGCATAGAAGGGGACACAGAAGGAATATGGACACTTAAAATGTTTGGGACATTCAAAGTCAAAGCAGTTCCGTAAGTGTTCTCCATTGCGACAGTAGTTGATACCTCCAAGTTCGTGCCGCTCAAATATGCAGAGTTTCTCTCTGGGAAAACACCTGGGCAATCCGTCTTGGCATGGAATATTTCCAGTGGTCTCACATTGTGTGTTCTCTTTGTCGTGAAGGCCAGTGGAGATGTTAATATACAACTCCTCATCCACTGGGTTATCCAAGCAGTCAGGCATTTTGTCACCAACCAAGTTTACTGGAATGTTTTGCTCTAGGCTGCAGTGAAACATTCCATTTTCATAGTAGCTGCGGTTTCTATAGAGCGGCAAGGAATATATATTATCAGGGCAGAAGTCCTCATCGCTACCATCTGCACAGTTTTCCATACAGTCACAGACGTGTGTCCATGGTACACATCCCCCTACTTTACATTGGTAATAGTGTTCGGAACACATGCAAAAAGGTCTGGAACAGTTCACGTAACAGTTTACAGAATGTGTCTTAGAGTCTAATAAATAACAAACATTAGTGCAATTTTTCTCGTCGCTGTTGTCTTTACAATGGGTAATACCATCACACTGGTATTCACTTAGAATGCATGTCCCGCTCCAACATCGGTAATGACCAGGTAGACAGACATCAGCTTCTATATTGAAAGGCGAGGCATAACACAGAAAACTATCAGCTTGTCTTGTAAGGTCTTCACATGGGCCTCCTACAACTGACGAATTGCCGCCTAAGTTGCTATCCATATTGGATGGAAATAGAAGGCAGCTGAAATTTTGTGTTTTAGTGAGGATAAGCTTTGGCTTGGAATTTCCGCTCCATTGATGAAGGAAAGATAAATGAAAATCAGAAGGTTCTATAGTAAAACTTATAATGTCGATAGTACAAGGGATACTATCTTTTGTGGTTAACGTACCTTGCCAGTCCCTTATCTGTATTTGTTCTATGAGACAAACTGAATTCAATTTCAACCAAGCACGTGGACACTCGCTGTTGCTGCGCTTTCGGAATACCTGCTGTGGATGAACGGTAAAATTAGATTCACAAATAACAACAGGTGCCAGCGCTACATTGCAGGGAATTTGTAGCCATTTGGGGTTAAATGGTGATGCAAGAAATGCTGTGGTACAAGTCGCATTTTTATGAGGATTTGGTTGCAGGTTGGAATAGATATCGTTAAGGTGTTGGGGGCCTTCTGTGTAATAGCCGCCGCGATGGGCTTGATATGCAATTCCGATGCCAATATGATCTGACCAGTCTGAATACGTGTAAGGAGTTCCACTAGACCATTGCCATACAAGTATACCGGGGTCGGTCATCTGAAAAGGAATAAACGTTAAGAAAGAATATTAAAACATGTTTATGTTGAATGTCAACTTACACAGAAAGTGGTCACATTTTGAACCATGGAATACAACTTATCATTCTATAGTAACTCAAGCCTTAGTTGCCTGTTTATGGGCTGCGGTGCTTTCAACGTTTCGACCTTCATTTGTAGATTGTAAGGCAAACGTGTCATCACATTCTGAAAACTTATATGCAAATTCGCATTCGTTTTCTATAGTTATTTAAGTCCTATGATGCACCATTTCTGAGTGTTACTGCGTTACTTGTAGCAGCTGATAGTTAAAGGGATATATTAAGTTTTCTTCTTCTATTAGTTGTTTCTTTTAGTGGCTCTATTAGAAGACTTTATGTTTCATTACCTTGTGGTTTTATATACTTTGACAAATGCAACACCCTCTTAAAAAGATGCAACACTTCTTGCATATCATACTTTTAATCAGTTAAGAGTTCAGCAGAAATTTATGCCCTAGTGAGATATACTATAAATGTACTATAAATAACCCTGTGCATAAGGTTATTCATGGGGATATTCATAAGAATACGCTTCAAGATGATCGGTGATTGTTGTATTTAGCGCTGGGCAATAAATATGACACCCTTCTTCTTTAACGCTGTTTAGAGAGCTTTAAACTGGAATCCTGAACGAACAATACGTCTTGAACCATTTGAAGCCATTAGTAGCGCTATTGTACCGTAGTTAATGTCTGCGTTGGTAAACCTGTCACCAACGTATAGTTCTCATTGTGGTGCATACGCACATATGTTTTCTTGTATGTATTTTCATGTTTGGTCTTCTCACGGACTTTATGGCCTGTATTCGGCCAGTTATCACCTGTAAGCTCACAAGCCAACCACTGACGACCCTCTAAGGTCTTAAGCCTTCGTCTTCACGACGGTCTCTCAAACTATAAGGCTTTAAGCTGTCTCTAGCGTAACTTTAGGGCCATAAGCCAACTGTCTACTAGTAAATTTCAGGGCCCTAAGCCATCGCTGTAAGCTTGTTTGTATCTTATAATGTCTGGTGTCATGTCTTCGTCTACCGTGTACGTGGTGGTGCCTCTGCCTCCCGGGGCAGAGATCAGGTGTGCTTAATAAAGCTGTCTCGCAGTGAGATTGGTCTCTCTTGTTGTCATTTCGTCTCCCAGATATTCAGTAGTGGTCCGCAGGAGTCTCTACCTAAAACTCGCGGCCGAATGCGTGTTTTTCGAGCCCCCTAGGGTATTCTGACACTGCCTATGTCGGTTCCCCTTTCTCTCTCGTTAAGGTCCGAAACCGCCCCCAGACTCTCGTCGTGGTGCCGTACGACTGAGAGCGAGTGTGCAGCGAACTTGATCTCCCGACTCTGTTCCAACTCGTCCCGTCCCTACAAGGGGACAGAGTACGTCACATGGTTCCCGTCCGCCCGTCAAGGGCGGTAAAACAAGGTGCCTCCAAGGAAATTCCCCTACACCCCTTTCTTCTGTAGAGCCACAGAGGTGAAAACACCACAGTACCATATGCCCTAACTGTACCCGTAATGAGACGCATGGTTGGAAATACATGTACGAGTACTCTTGACTTTCAAGGTTACTTAATGTAAAACTTCATGGTTGAGCTCTTCGTGTATGCCTTCTTGTATAACTTTTCTTTCTGATAGACTGAAGTTTGGTACCTAATCAGGTGTTGTTACTGATTTCAAATTTGTGTTTTAGTACAGCATACACTGACGCTAATGCACATGCTTTACGAGGTAAGATGCAGTAAGAATGGGTAATCTTGTATGTTGATCATTCAAGGACACTCAAGGTCAAATCTGGTAAGTTGAACTCCCTATTTAGGACGTCCTTGTAGTTATTATCAGTGATATATACTACCTAGACCCCTTTATGACATACAGAAGCTTCCAATTTGCGTGCCCTTGGATTTCACCGTTTATTGTCACACACGCTCGGATGTAGTGATACAGTTTGTTTGGCCATATAAATATCTTACTATTAACGCTTGTCAGTAAGGTGCGTCAGAGCGCTAATGTTTGAACTAATTTTATCTTTTTTGATCCATTAAAGGCAGACTTAATGTTGAAGTTTGATCACACCAAAATACTAATTCTTATTAGTGTCTAACAGTATCCGTGCATCTATCTTTCACCCTTTCACTGCATACTTCATGTAGTTACTTGAAAATATTCTGCTCTCATGCTTTGGACAAATGTGAGTCCCCAGGCCCAACCCACCATTACTCGGGCTGATTTCTCCAAAAAAAATAATCACCCCATCCCTGCTATATACAGAAGGCTGCATTGAAAAAGGTACTTGATAGGTACACGAAGTTATGAAACATCTTATGCTCAGTCATTGCTCATATGCACAGTCAATTGCTCATTCGCTCACTTCCATTGTCACTCCGCAATCCATCCTTGCATCTCTCCATTCCTGGCTCATTCAGTCGTTCAGTCACTCTCACTCACTCACTCACTCACTAAATAACTCACTCACTCACTCATCTAGTCACTCGAGAATCGCAACAAAACCCTCCCACTAACGCTTGCAGGGTTAACAACATATCGTGACAATAAACATACCCGTATTTCCAGGCCAAGATGGACAAAAAACACGTTGAAACATAGCACCTCCAGCAATTGTGCTATGGAGGACCATTCGTATTGATCATTTATGCTAAGTAGGTTGGATCCATTGTGGCGGCATATCATATTAGCTTGATTCCAAGTGAAAGTGCCTGGAGAATTGTACCCGTAGATATTGTAACACTTTCGGCTAGTACACAGTGCACAGGCACCATTCGAACATTTGTAATTGGAAGTGTAAATTGAGCTATGTATTTGAACCTTGGTCCTTCCACGAAAATAATACTGAACTGAAAATGATGGCGTGTTAGCCCATTTTGCTATTTCAAATGCCTCACTAAAAGTATTGCTGTGGAAGTCCCGTAGTACCAATGATTGAGGAATCCCGGTATAGATGATAGATGAGTTACATCGCTTTTCATTAGTAACTGTATAACGCAACATGTTTTTTAATTCTCCTTTTACTGTCGGTCTTTCCTGGAGGACGAGATTGACAAAACAGCATCTGCCCCTCCTAAAATTGTACGGAGTATTCTTTAATTCATACCGATTAAACGAGAAATAATACCTAATGGGCAGTGCAGAAAAATACACTTCAGCACAAGGGTGAAATGGTTTAAACATGAAGAATACTTCAAGTGGCTCTTCAAGCGAGTCACCACCATAAGATATATTTGCGGTGCTGCAGTAAAATGGTGGTGTGTTCAATGCTATACCCGTTACCTTCAGTCCCATTGTTAAAGGAAAGCAGTTATCCAATTTATGGATCTGCATGTGCACATATGCACTAATTAGGCTGATACTTTTTTCCAAGACAAACACTCCTGTCCGTAGAGGTCCATCATCACCTAATCCCCGCGAAACGTACATCAGGGGATAATCGGTGGCAGCGTATTTCACCTTCAAACAGCCATGCCGTTTTTGTTTTTCATCAAGCGCGATATGCCATTGGTACAAACCGTTCTGATGTGCATAAAAGTTAGAAGCACACTGCTCAGGAAAGCGTAGAGACTCATCATATTCAAGCATGTGCCACTGAAAACAACAATGGTGCTTCAGATGAACATTTAAGGTCTTGGGCTGTGATTTCGTGACATCGAAATAAGGTCTGCATGAAGATCTTCCAATATACTTGCCCCAGTTATTATAAAGAAATGCGAGAAGAAATGGCTTGGTAATGTTAAGGCAACCGTTGACCAGTCCAAAACAAGATGTACCAATGTACCAAACGTTGAGCTTCAGCTTAGTAGTCTGAGGATATATTTTAAGTGTAATGGTAACTGGTATTGTATTGAATTGCAAGGTACCGTTTTCTTGCATACTTCTGTTCAGGTTAGAAAAACCCTGACCAGAGCAGGCAAAAGCCATGAGACGCCGAAACTCATACATGAAGATTCCCTCTGTGTGGCACCGGTAACCTGATGGATGTGGGACATCTGCTTCTGTCACTTCTAATTTTAGATTAATATATGAGTCTGGAGTCTTTGCATGAAATTCTATTATCTGTATCAAGGGTCGTCGTGGCACTATTGAACTCCACATCTGAAGATTGTCATGATCGACGTCAACTGTGGTTATAATACAGGATTTCCCAGGACATGAGGCGGGTATATATCTGAACTTGCATATGGTAGTAGCGTCTGGGTTCTGGTAGAATGGAGACGTCATAACAACCGTCAGATCCCCTATGGAGGAGACGTAGTTTGTGGTCACATCTTCACACAAACCCTCCATCAGAAGCTGGAATGGGGACAGTAATCCCGTAGTAGACAGCACTCCAGCATACGGACCATCATACACAGCAAACGAAGCCCCTTGACTACAGTTTGAAGGCATAATATGCACCTCTGGTACATAGCCGGGAACACGACCCAGCGAATTATATGACGATGTGAGGATTACTACATTAGAGCCATAAATTTTTCCGTGTCTGGATTGCAGAGTCGGTGGAAAAATGTGTGTCTTGGTGACGCTTTGAATGGAAGATATGGAAATGCTTTTGCCTAGAACCGAAGCAACCTGGATATGGAGACTGACCTTCAAAACGCTTTCCTTGTGGTACTGGTGGCTAAAGCCTACCATGGCATTATGATGGGCAACAAGGCTGGTACGCCCTAGGTATGGACTGCCACAAATCATTAGTTCCCAGTCGTTTTTACCGTACTGAATTAACATAGCTTTACTCCAGCATACATGTTCCTGGTTGCTGTCTGAACGAAACTCCAGGGCGGTTATGTTGAGACCGAAAACCGTTGGTGTCCTTATCTCTAACATGTATTTATTAGTAGAGGAAAGTACAGATACCTGCAGACGACTGCATACAGTCCAGACAGAATGAAATGTGTCCGTGTCATCAAACTGGATATTTTGACTGCGGCATGTGGAGTAAAGTTTCGTCAAATTGTACAGTTCGCGGAGTGCTGTAATAAAAGATAATCCTTTCTGTGATAGTATTCTTCCTGTGGCCAATGATTGTTCATTATCAACATACCGCTGCCACAACTTCAAATCTTCCTCCAAATATATTCCTGATTGTTGGGCCACACCAACATTGAGTGCAATGAAACAAATAGATATATAAAGAGCTCCCTTGGCTGGTATTGCTATTGACATTGTGGCAGAAATTTTAGACACATCACTACAAACCTTGTGATCACACCCAGAATGGCATGAAGGGTTGGGTGCTAAGTATGTCTACGGAACGCCCAACGTGACTGTAATGGCAGTGTACAGCGTACACTGACCTTTTGGCCTCATAGCTGTATATCCCATACTCAACTCAAAGGGGATGATCTCAATATTTTCTGCAGTGTCTGTGGCAAGACCAATTTTCTTTAGTACAGTATATTTTCAACATGTGGAGACAGAGAAGGTCGCAGGATAGCAAAGTCACCTGTACAGTAATGCCGGAATAGTGAATATTTTCGCGTTAAATCACCATTCTCTGCAATGTTTGACTGATGTGTCACTCTATTTGAAAACCACAATTGTAAATAACTGCATACGGTGTAAACATGACAGTTCGGTGCATATTCCGTGTAAGGCAGGTGGCGTACGTTCTTGTCAGCATACGTTGTATTCTGGCACACTTGTTATTAAATGACAGAATTTGCACGCGAAAGGCAGAGTGAAGAATTGACCGCGAAGAACCTTATTACCATTTGTTTTTATTCGCAATGAAACCCGATTCATTTAATGATTTCACTGCCTGAAGCACGATACCCTTAATGAAAGTGTCATTATTTTTTGCATTACTTGGATAGGAAAGTCAACACACTTATAATATTGCCTCTGACCAAACTATTGTTTGGAAAAGGTTATTGAATTTCCATCAGAACATGATGATATGTGTTTCAGTATATACATGGTAGAGTGTATCGTAAATTCTAATTAGCAGATCGTTTCATCTCCCAGCCAGCTACTGCCAATTGGCTGATGTTTCGGTTAACCCATCTAAGCCTATACCTGGGCTGCGTTCAGGCTGGCAATCAGTGTAAACATTTAATTCAACGTTTACTCCGTTTGATCATTTGAACAACTGTTTACAACAGATGTTTGCTATGCGACACCGATTGAACTAGAAATTGAGGCGTTTGCTGATTCAAAAACATGAAAGAAAAGATAAAGAAAAGAAAAAGAAAAGAAGAAGACGAAGAAGAAGAAAAAGAAAAGAAGAAAAAGAAGAAGAAGAAGTAGAAGAAGAAGAAGAAAAAGAAAAAGAAGGAACTGATTTTTCTGCTCTTGTTTAGCAAAGGTTCGGTGGAAATCCCTACTCAGTAGGGCAAGCGGAGTAAGAGTTAACTAGCACGGTTGCTCATGCCCGGCTTGAACATGTGTAATAGTGGCCACTGAGGGGTTGCCGCGAACTGTTGAAATGTAAAAATTAATGAGGGAGATAATAAACCTCCGTATTAGTTCCTGCACGTCCTACATGGGCGATAAAAAGTGCTACGTAAGACTTTCTTTGTGATGTATGGGAAATAATTGCTACATGTACGTACAATTAGCTAGATCGTACATGAGGGATATTAAGTCTACACATGAGTAAATGTAGTAAACATCTTATACTTAGGTGAGGTGATAATCAGAACTCCAACGTAGGGGAGAATATGTCATAATGAAAAGAAGTACTAGTGCACGTAGGACTTATTATATCCTACCTATGCCTTAATTACTAGTCCTGCATGTACGTAGGAGTTTTTATAGGTAGGACTGCTAAGCCTTACATACGGGACTGTAAGACATGCCTATTGTCATTCTCTCTATGTGTGAATGCAAATTCTGACCTGTCATCACGATGTATATGCATTAGCTGAACATGTTATAAATGTGAGAAGCTTAGATTTTTAGACGATGACGAATGTATAACTGTCGTCAACCCTATTTCCCCCTTAATGTTGTTGTTGTTGTTGTTTATTTATTATAGTGACATGTTCCAGAGCATGAATACATAAACATTGAGATAAGTGCACAGCTTATGGAACCCAGCCCCGGGGTGCATGAGAGCAGCCTCCACGTGGCGCCCCTGGGTATCAGGTCTTGTCGGACATTTTGTTCAGACTTGGCCTGATAG
>JAAUYG010138630.1_pt1 | contig 15028 bp, 9 predicted proteins | sample 7278091 | NCBI WGS metagenome assembly JAAUYG01 (sample SAMN14350201, study PRJNA611818) | marine sediment metagenome | isolation source: surface marine sediment (0.6m) | place: French Polynesia: Moorea | collected 2018-08 | reverse complement strand
CCTGGTTGTCGGTGTGGCCGACGACCACCAGGTTGAGCTCGCCCTGGTCGGTCAGCAGCTTGGCGATCTGGTCCAGGGTCTCCTTGGACTCCGGCTTGATCTCGGTCTTGTCCGTGTCGAAGTAGATGCCGTAGAGCGCGACCCGGCCGGTGGCGTCGATGGACTTGGCCATCTCGCCGGCGTCGACCACCACCATCTTCTCGGCCAGGGCCTCGGTCTCGACCACGTCGAGCTGGGTCAGGACCCGCTTGAAGAACGCGCCGCCGCCGACGTCGGCCAGGCCGACGAAGAGCGAGACGTAGACGTCGCCCTCCTCGGGCCGCGGTAGCTTGGCGGCGAGATAGCGGTAGTCGCGCGAGTAGAGCAGGTGCTTGCTCTTGATCACGGCGGCGAAGGCGTTCTTGCCGCAGTCGTCTCGCTTGCAGGTGAAGAGGGGCTCGAAGCCGGCGGCCTCCAGCGCCTTCTGGTAGCTGCGGAAGACCGCGGCGACCGACTGCTCGGCCGGGGCGGCGTACTGGATCCGGGTCACCCGGCCCTCGACGGCCTGGGCGGCGTCGGGGAAGGCCTCCAGGCCGCCGGAGCGCTTGATCGGCTTGATCAGCAGGTTGTACTCGTCGAACTCCGACTGCTGGTAGCGGACGATGTCCGAGCCCTCGTAGCGCTTGCCGACGATGGGGTGGTCCTTGCTGCCCTCGACGTCGGCGGCCTCGGCCTCCGCGGCGAGGGACCAGGCGGCGGCGAGCGCCAGGACGGCCAGGATCTTCACGGGCGCTGACCGCAGGGGCCAGGCGGGGAAAGCGAACATCTTCGAAGACTCCTCTGAGAGAACCCGCAACTGGGCCGGAACCGGGCGCGGAGGGACGCCGGGGCGCCGGATCCGCCGCCAGGGATAGCACGGAATCGCCGGCCCTGCGATGCGCCGGCACCCGATGGCTCGGCCCCCAATTGGTCGGCCCCCGATTGGTCGGCCCCGAGGACGACCGGGTTCAACTTGGCTTCGCCGCGGTCAAGCGAACGTGACGGGTCGTGAGCGGCCGGCGTTCCCAGATCTTGCTCCAGGTCCCGGGGCAGTCCCGCCGCCGGGCGCAGGATCAGACGAAGGAGAGAGACTTGAGACACAGTGCCGCACGCCGCGCGCAGATCCGACCGGTCATCGCGCGCAGCCTCCTGCCGAGCCTGGTCGCCGTGGCGGCCCTGGTGTTCTTCGCTGGCGCGGCGCCGGCGGCCGATCAGGTGGCCAAGGGCAGCTTCCAGGGCGCCAGCAACCACGTGACCACGGGCGGGGTCACGGTGGAGAAGACCGCCGAGGGCTACGTCCTGGTGCTGCAGGACGACTTCAGCTTCGACGGCGCCCCCGACCCGCAGCTCGGCTTCGGCAAGGACGGCTACGACGGCAAGACCCGCTTCAGCAAGCTCCAGTCGAACAGCGGCAAGCAGAGCTACAAGGTCCCCGCCGAAATCGACGTCTCGCAGTACAACGAGGTCTGGGTCTGGTGCGAGAAGTTCTCGGTCCCCCTGGGCGTCGCCAAGCTGCAGTGACCGGCGCTTGCAGGCGGTGTGAGGATTGGCGCCAGCGAGCCTACGCAAGGGGAGATCGCCTTCCGGCTTCTAGCGCAGATCCCGATCAGACGCGTTCGCGTCTGGCCGGGAGTCGTGCGCTAACGCCCTAGGTACCGCGGTGCTTTCGCATCCTCATGCTTCGACAGGCTCAGCATGAGCGGGTTCTTTCACCTCGTCCGCGCGCAGCGCTGGGCTACGCCCCTTGTCGAAGGGCGAGGTCGGCGTCGATGGAAGATCGAGACCCGACATCCTATGTCCGCCCGTTGGCATCAAGGGCCCCCGATCGGGGGCCCTTCGCTTTTCGGGCCGCATACCCGCAATCCCCAGAGATCAGGAGTGACAGCCCATGGCCGACGTGGTCGGGATCTGCAATTCCGCGCTCGCCAAGATCGGCGCGGCGCGCATCGTCGCCCTCACCGAGGGCAGCAAGAACGCCAACGTCTGCGCCGAGCAGTACGACAAGCTGCGCGACGACCTGCTGCGCGGCCACGTCTGGAACTTCGCGATCCGGCGGGTCAAGCTGGCGCGCCTGGCCGAGGACCCGGCCTTCGGCTTCGCCCGGGCCTACCAGCTGCCGGCGGACTGGCTGCGCACGGTCTCGGTCCACGACACCGCCCGGGCCGATCCGGCGGCCCGGCAGGGGGTCCGCTACCGGATCGAGGGCCGGCGCCTGCTGAGCGACGCCGAGGAGGTTTACCTGCGCTACGTCGCCCGGGTCGCCGATCCCAACGCCATGCCGCCGGACTTCCGCGAGGCCCTGGCCGCGCTGCTGGGCCGCGAGCTGGCGGTGCCGCTGGCCCAGTCGGTCAACCTGCAGCAGGTCCTGGACGAGCAGTTCCGCCGCCGCCTCCGCCGGGCCCGCAGCGTCGACGCGGTCGAGGACTTCCCGGAGGACCTGCCCGCCGGCCGCTGGGTCGCGGTCAGGGGGTAGGGGGCAACTGGGCCAGCCTGCCACCCCCTCGCTGTCATGCCCGGACTTGATCCGGGCATCCATGGTGCCGCTTGCTCGATGGATCCCCGGGTCGAGCCCGGGGATGACAGTCATGGGAAAGGCCAGGGAATCCCAGCGCAGCGGCCGCCTAGGCGCCGGCCTCAGGTCGCGCTGGTGCGGTCGCGGGCGGTTTCCTCGCCGCAGGCGGCCTGCAGCAGCTCCAGGGTCAGGACCTGGTCGTTGGCCAGCATCAGGTAGTCGTCCTTCTTGACCGGGTCCAGCCCGGCGACGAAGGCCGCGACCTCCTTGGGCGGGGTCTCGTAGTCCAGCTTCCAGTAGGGCAGGGGGCCCGGCACCTGGCGGAAGCCGAGGATCAGCGGGGCGGCGTCGGCCCAGGCGGTGACCGCCAGGTCCTCCTGGCGCAGGAAGAAGCGGCGCGGCGCCAGCTGCTGGCGCGGCATGAAGATCATGTCGACCCGGGGCAGGACGCAAGGCAGGGCGTCCGGCCAGACCACCATGGTCTTGGGCGGGCCGCCTTCGGGCGCCGTCACCATCGAGATCTTGGGCACGAAGACGTTCTGGCCCAGGCGCTCCTGATGGGCGCCGCGGTCGCGGTTCCAGCGCCACACGGCCTCCAGGATCTCGGCCGGCAGGGCGTGGAACTCCTCGCCGCTGTAGTCCTTGGCGAAGTTCTGATAGGCGTCGAAGTTGCCGTCGTTCCAGCCCTGCAGGAAGCCTTCCTCGCTGAAGGGCCTGCGGCCCCGGCCGTCGATCCGGGGGTCGTTGGTCGCCAGGTCGAAGCGGGCGATGAAGGCCGCCAGCTCCGGCGCCGCCTCCAGGCCGAAGATGTGCGGCCGGTAGTAGTTCAGGTTGAAGGAGACGAAGTGACGGAAGGCGTCGTCGCCAAGCTCGGCCAGGATCTCGGGCTCGGTGCTGTCGGCCAGGTCGAAGTGGAAATAGACCCCGGTGTCCCGGTTGTCGTAGGTCGCCTGATGGCCCTCGACGCGGTAGTAGGCCCGGCCGTCGAAGTAGGCGGCCAAGTCCTCGCGGCTCGGCTGTTCGCGGCCGTTCTTGGTCCCGAAGTAGAGGTCGTAGCTCATAGCGGCCCTTCTGCTGCGCTACGGTAAGACCCTAGCCAAGCTGGCGCCCGGAAGGAAGCCCTAGTACTCGCTACGAGGGTATCATGCCAGGCCAGTTTGGCGGAAAGCTGGGCGTAATGTGTGGTTTTAGCACATTTTCTTTGGTTCGTGTCTTGGAGATTGCGGCCGGATCTCCGGGGGCCGGGGCCGACCTCCCCTATTCCGGCTCCAGGGCCCTGATCGGGCCCGTCTCGACAAGATCGACGCGGTAGCCGTCGATCTCGGCGCCGATCCGGCGCTGCAGCTCGGCCGACCGCGCGGTGACGAAGACCTTGATGCAGGGGCTGCCGTTGCAGAGGCCGACCCCGGTCCCCACGACCTCGGGGTGGGCCATCAGGGCGGGCGAATGTGCGTCCAGCACGGATTCAACGCTTTTCTTTGTCATGGCTCCGTCCTCTTGGACCCGGGAAAGGGAGGGCGCCGCCGCCAGCGCCGCCGCGAGGGCCACGAGGAGGCTGGCCGCGAGGAGGCTGGCCGCGAGCGCGCCGGCGCGGGACTTCCGATCGAGGGATGATGACATCAGGCATCTCCTTGCCTTGGTATCTGCCCTGAGGCGCAGGAGCCAGGCGGCCGGCCCCTCCCGCAAGCCGGGGAGGGGTCCGGCACCTGCCCCTATAGTATAGCTACGCGTCGTTCTGAGGCTCGTTCATTCCGAGCGCTACTCGCCGAGCGCTACTCGTCGATCGAGACTCCGAAGCGATCGAGGACATCGTCGATCGGGTTGGCGAAGGTCGCCACACCGCCGCCGGCGAAGAGCAGTCCGACCGGCCGGTTGCTCCCTTGCTCCACGATCAGGGAGCCGGAGTCGCCCCGGTCCGAGAAGTTCACCCGGTCGCCTTCGATTCCGATCTGCCGCACGAAGCGGGCGATACGTCCGCCGCCGTAGTCGACGTTGATCGTGACGTTGAGGGCGGTGACGCGGCCGCGGGTGAAGCCGGTGGTGCGGCCGTACTTCTGCACACGCTGGCCGAGGCGGGCCGCAAGGGTCCGCGACTGCGGCCGGCCGTAGCCGTCCGGCGGCGTGGCCGTGCCGATCAGGCCAGTGTTCGAGCGGGCGATGGCCGCGTCGATCAGGTTGTTGCGCCCTGAGAAATCGATCCGCACGAAGCTGGTCAGCCGCGCGACCGTGTCCCTGGTGATGGTCCGGCAGTCGACCTCCAGGCGGCCGGGCTGGACGATCCGCGAATTCAGCCGTGCGGCGTTGCTCAAGGCGATGACGTGGTTGTTGCTCAGGATGAAGACATCCCGGCCGTCGGACACCCGGGCCCCGAAGGTCCCGGCGCTGCAGGAGCCGGTGTTCGAGATCGAGACTCCGATCGGGACCGGACGGCTGAAGCGCACCTTGGGATCGGCCAGCGCCTCGGCGGCGGACTCGGCGCCCCGATCCTCGAAGGCGCCGTCACCGAGATCATCCGCCCCGGGGGCCGCCGGCTCCGCCAGCTGGTTGAGGGCGTAGACGGTGCCAACGACCTCGACTGCCACCGGGTAGCCGTCCATCTGCTGCGGCATCGCGCCGAACCAGCGATGCCGGGCGAAGATCTTGATCACCGGATCGCCGTTCTCGTCCATGCCGACGCCGGTCCCGACCACGTCGTCCCGCTGCATCAGGGCCGCGGCCTGGGCCTCCTGGGCGGCCATGGCCTGCGTCATGGCCTGAGCCTGGGCCTGCGTCTGAACCTGGGCCAGGGTCTCGGTCTCCTGTGCCTGAGCCTGCACGGGGCCCTGCAGGGGGGCCTGCAGGGCCAGCGCCATCAGGCAGACGCTCGCCGCCAGCTTCATGAGCGATTTTCGGTAGGTCATGAGTGCTCCCTTTCTTTCACGGAGTTGCGGATGAAAGGGCGGACGCCGGGCTTGCCACCTCGAGATCGATTCCGTATGTATACAATCAATGCGCGCATGAAGAGCAAGTCCGCCGTTACCGCGAACGCCCTGGTCCTCGGCCTGGGCCCGAGGCTCGAACGAAGCCTGGGCGCAGAGGTTCGGCGCGAGGCAGGCCATCGAAAGCTAGACCAGAGTTGATATAACTCTGACAAAGAACGATTTATTGACCTGCCGTTGCGGCGTTGTCTCCAGGGCTGTGCCCAAGAATTACGCTGTTGGGCGTGCGCTCAGCATATGTCAGCATTGCTGTCTTTTGAAGGCAGGGCCACTTTTGGTCATGCGGATTCGACGGCGAATCGGAAAAGAAATACACGTAATAAGAGTGTTTTTGCTTGCGTGCCGTGGGACAGGGACGGCCCGCCCGGGCTGCAGGTCGGGTTCAGGGCCATGACAGAAAAATGTCAAAGTTGTGTCGGCGCGCTGCCCTCGGCCGCTTGTCCCCTGCGCACCGAGGGTTGCAGTCCTGGCCCCAGGGCGGGTCTGGCTGCGCCCATGGCTTGCAATAGCCTGGGGAAGCATTCACCTGTGAGTGGTATCTGCGGCGCCCTCCGGGCGAATTGCCGCGTGATCGTGGCTCGGGGCATCGTGGCTCGGGGCGTCGTCAGGCTCGGCGCTTTGCATGGCAACCGGGCCGGACGTCCGAAGCCGCCGGCTTCGCCGGGACGTCGTCGCGTCGCGGATCGGCCCGTCCGCAAGGGCGGGCACGAAGGCTCGAGAAGGGGCCCGGACAGGTAGCGGGCCCGATCATGAGAGGGAGAAAACGCGATGAAGCTCCTGAATCAGATTTCGCTCGGCTTCGCGGCCGGCAGCTTGGGTGCTGCCGCCAATGTCGGATTCCTGGCAGCGGCGGGAGCGGGCGGCCTTGTCGCCGCCATGAACATCCAGCTTCCCGAGCTGCCCTATCCGGCCTTTCTCTACAAGCAGATCGCCTGGGGCGGCCTCTGGGGCATCTTGCTCGCCGTTCCGGTCCTGACGGGCAGCTGGTTCCTCCGCGGGCTGCTGCTCAGCCTGCTCGCTTCCGCGGCGACGCTGTTCATCTTCTTCCCCATGCAGACCCTGGGCGAGCAGGGACCGGGCTTGGCCGGCCTGAACCTGGGGACCCTGATGCCGGTGCTGGTCCTGGTGGCGAATGCCGTCTGGGGCCTGGTCGCGGCCTGGTGGTACAGCTTCGTCTCGCCCGCCCCCCGGCCGGCGAAAAGTCCGAAGCCGAGCCCCGTGGCGGAGCAGCCCGCCAGCGAGGAAGGCGCCGCCGCCTAGAGCAGCCCGCGTTCACTTGAACTCGGATAAGCTGCTCTAACTATATGGAATAGATCAAATTATCCCCGTTCAATTGATTCCAATTGAACGGGGTTTGATCTAGAGCATGGTCGGGTCGCACCGCGACGGTGTGGCGCGTTCAGGCGAACGCAGGCAGCTCTAAGCGGCCGTCTCGGGCTCGATGACCAGGACCAGGTCGTGGGGGTCGACCCGGCTGCCGGTGCCGGCGACGACCTCGGTGACCCGGCCGGCGACCTCGGCGTAGACCCCGGTCTCCATCTTCATCGCCTCGATGACGAAGAGCGGGTCGCCGGCGGCCACCTTCTTGCCCGCGTCGCAGACGGTGACGATCATGCCCGGCATGGGCGCCCCGACCTGGCCGGGATCGGACTCGTCGGCCTTGCGCCGGAGCTTGCCGGAGGCCGCCAGGGCCCGGTCCGGGACCTTGACGTTGCGCGGCTGGCCGTTGAGCTCGAAGAAGACCGTGCGCTGGCCGTCCTCGTCGGGGTCGCTCAGCGCCAGGTAGGAGATGATCAGGGTCTTGCCCGGCTCGATCTCGACGTTGATCTCCTGGCCCGGCTCCAGGCCATAGAAGAAGGCCGGGGTCGGCAGCACCGAGACGTCGCCGTAGCGGCGCCGGTGCTTGGCGTAGTCGACGAAGACCTCGGGGTACATCAGGTAGGAGGAGAGCTCCCGCTCGCCGACGTGGCGCCGGGTCTTCTTCTCGGCCTCGGCCTTGGCCGCCGCCAGGTCGACCGGGGGCAGGACCGAGCCGGCCCTGACCGTGAGCGGCTCGGCGCCCTTCAGGACCTTGGCCTGCAGGGCCTCGGGGAAGCCGCCGTGGGGCTGGCCGATCTCGCCGCGGAACAGGGCGATCACCGAGGCCGGGAAGGCGACCTCGCGCTTGGGGTCCAGGACGTCCTCGGGGGTCAGGCCGTTGGAGACCATGAACAGGGCCAGGTCGCCGACCACCTTGGAGGTCGGGGTCACCTTGACGATGTCGCCGAAGAGCCGGTTGACCTGGGCGTAGGCCTTCTCGACGTCCTGCCAGTGCCGCGCCAGGCCCAGGGCGCGGGCTTGCTCGCGCAGGTTGGTGTACTGCCCGCCCGGCATGCCGTGGTCGTAGACCGAGGAGGCGCCGGCCCTGAGGTCGCTCTCGAAGGCACCGTAGTTGCGCCGCGCCGCCTCCCAGTAGGCGGCGGCGTCGCGCAGCGCCTGCTTGTCGAGCCCGGGGTCGCGCGGCCCGCCGGCGAGCGCGGCGGCGATGCCGCCCAGGTTGGGCTGCGAGGTCAGGCCGCTCATCGGGTCGAGCGCGGCGTCGGCGGCGTCGACCCCGGCCTCGGCGGCGGCCAGGACGCTGGCGGCCGAGATGCCGCTGGTGTCGTGGGTGTGGAAGTGGATCGGGATCCCGACCTCGCCCTTCAGCGCCGTGACCAGCATCCGCGCCGCCTCCGGCTTGCAGAGGCCGCCCATGTCCTTGATGCCCAGGATGTGGGCGCCGGCGGCTTCCAGCTCCTTGGCCAGGCCGACGTAGTACTTGAGGTCGTACTTGGTCTCGCCCGGGTCGGAGAGGTCGCCGGTGTAGCAGATCGCCGCCTCGCAGAGCTTTCCGGACTCGCGGATCGCGTCGATCGAGACCCGCATGTTCTCGATCCAGTTCAGGGAGTCGAAGACCCGGAAGAGATCGACCCCGGCCTCGGCGGCCTGGGCCAGGAAGTGCCGGACCACGTTGTCCGGATAGTTGCTGTAGCCGACCCCGTTGGAGCCGCGGGTCAGCATCTGCAGCAGGATGTTGGGCACCGCCGCGCGCAGCCGGGCCAGGCGGTCCCAGGGGTCCTCCTTCAGGAAGCGCAGGGCGACGTCGAAGGTCGCCCCGCCCCAGCACTCCAGGGACAGCAGCTGCGGCAGGCGCTGGGCGTAGAAGGGTGCTATGGCGACCAAGTCGTAGCTGCGCATCCGGGTCGCGATCAGCGACTGGTGGGCGTCGCGCAGGGTGGTGTCGGTCAGCAGCAGCCGCTCCTGCTCCAGCATCCAGTTGGCGAAGCCCTCGGCCCCCAGCGCCTCCAGGCGCTGGCGGCTGCCGGCCGGCGGCTCGGACGCCGCCTCGGCCGGCGGGATCTCGGGCGGCGCGACCGGCTCCAGGCGCGTGGGCCGGGGCCGGCCCTCGACCTCCGGGTTGCCGTTGACCAGGACCTCGCCGATGAAGGTCAGCAGCCGGGTCGCGCGGTCGCGGCGCAGGTGAAACTCGAAGAGCTCCGGCGTCGAATCGATGAAGGTGGTGGTGGCCTCGCCGCGCTGGAACTTGGGATGCCCGATCACCGCCTCGAGGAACCAGAGGTTGGTCGCCACGCCGCGGATCCGGAACTCGCGCAGCGCCCGGTCCATGCGGGCGACGGCTTCCTCGGCGCTCGGCGCCCAGGCGGTGACCTTCTCCAGCAGGGAGTCGTAGAAGGGCGTGATCAGCGCGCCGGAGTAGGCGGTGCCGCCGTCGAGCCGGATGCCGAAGCCGGTGGCACCCCGGTAGGCGGTGATCCGGCCGTAGTCCGGGATGAACTTGTTCAGCGGGTCCTCGGTGGTGATCCGGCACTGCAGGGCGTTGCCGCGCAGCTGAAGCTGGTGCTGGACCGGCACGCCGCTCTCGGCCTCGCCGATGCGCGCGCCGGCGGCGATGCGGATCTGCGCCTTGACCAGGTCGACCCCGGTGACCTCCTCGGTGACGGTGTGCTCGACCTGGATTCGCGGGTTGACCTCGATGAAGTAGAGCGCGTCGGTCTCGGCATCCATCAGGAACTCGACCGTGCCGGCGTTCTCGTAGCCGGCGGCGCGGGCCAGGCGCACCGCGGCGTCGCAGAGCTCGGCCCGCTTGGCCTCGCTGAGGTAGGGCGCCGGCGCCCGCTCGACGATCTTCTGGTTGCGCCGCTGCATGGAGCAGTCGCGCTCGAAGAGGTGGATGACGTTGCCGTGCAGGTCGCCGAGGATCTGGACCTCGACGTGGCGGGCGCGCTGGACCAGCTTCTCCAGGAAGACCTCGTCGTTGCCGAAGGCGGCCTTGGCCTCGCGGCGTCCGGCGGCGATCTGCTCGGCCAGGTCCTCCGCGCGCTCGATCTTGCGCATGCCGCGGCCGCCGCCGCCCCAGCTCGCCTTGGCCATGACCGGATAGCCGATCTCCTCGGCCAGCTTCGCCGCCTCGGCCGGATCGCGGGGCAGGGGGCCGGTCGCCGGCATCACCGGGATGCCCGCCTCCTCGGCCAGGTTGCGCGCCTCGACCTTGCTGCCCAGGCGGCGCATCACCTCGGGCTTGGGACCGACGAAGGTGATGCCGGCCTTGGCGCAGGCCTCGGCGAAATCTGGGTTCTCCGACAGGAAGCCGTAGCCCGGATGGATCGCGTCCACCCGGGCGTCGCGGGCGACCCGCAGGATGTCCTCGATGTCCAGGTAGGCGGCCACCGGCTCCTTGCCCTTGCCGACCAGGAAGCTCTGGTCCGCCTTGAAGCGGTGCAAGGCGAAGCGGTCCTCGTGGGAGTAGATGGCGACCGTGCGGATGCCCAGCTCGCTGGCGGCGCGGAGCACGCGGATCGCGATCTCGCTGCGGTTCGCGACCAGCAGCTTGCGAAAGGGAGGCCGGGCGCGACCGGCCGGGCTTGACGTCATGGCTCGCTGTCCCCCCAGCAGAAGAAAGATCTCTCGATAGAACGGAGCCGGCGCCCCGGCATTCCCTCCAAGCGGGCCGGCATTGCCCTTCCGGGCCGCTGCGCCGCCCCGTCCGGCGGGCGCGAACCTAGCAAGCCGCGCCCCTTGCCGCCAGTGAAGCCGGTGACACCCGCCAAGCGGGTGCCCTTCAGGATTCAGCCGAACAGACCCCGCCCAACAGACCAGGAGACGTGGAAGACATGCCCAAAGCCAATCCCCTGCAGGCCGCGCTCAATGCCGGCGAGTTCTCGCCGCGCATGGCGGCGCGGGTCGATTTCGGCAAGTACCCGGCCGGCTGCGAGGTCCTGCGCAACATGATCCCGCTGCCCCAGGGGGGTGCCGCCCGCCGGCCCGGCACCCGCTTCGTCGCCGCCGCCGCGGACAGCGGGGTCAAGGGCCGGCTGCTGCCCTTCGAGTTCTCGACCCTGCAGGCCTACGTCATCGAGGCCGGCGACCGGCGCCTGCGCTTCTTCCGCAACCAGGGCCCGATCCTGGCCGAGGCGACCGCCGCCGCCATCGTCAACGGCGGCTTCGACGTCGACACCGCGGGCTGGAGCGACCTCAGCAGCGGGGCCGCCGACATCGTCCAGGCCTTCATCGGACAGCAGCAGGACGGCTACCTGGCGGCGGCCCACGCGCAGAACGCCCCGGTCGGCGACGGCGTCAGCAACCGCCGGCACGCCGGGGTCCAGATCCGCAGCACCATCGAGGGCGAGGTCATCGACGTGAAGATCGACCTCCGCACGGTCACCACCGCCTTCAACGCCGTGATCGGGATCTACACCGACGAAATGGGCAGTCCGGGAACCCAGGTCGGCGGCGACAGCGATCCGCTGGCCCTGGACGCGGCCGGCATCAAGAGCTTCACCTGGTCGGCGCAGGTGCCGCAGCTCCTGGCCGATACGATCTACTGGGTCGTCCTCAGCGACGTCTCGGCGGGGGCCGGCAGCGTCACGATCTCTATCGCCAACGGCCAGCCGGACGGCGGCTTCGGGGTCAACGACGTCCTGGCCAACATCTCCGACATCTTCACCGGCACGGCCCGCTTCGGCCTGCGGGTCGGCAGCCGGGCCGAGGGCGTCCTGGCGCTGCGCGGGGCCGCCGGCGGGACCGCGGTCGCCGAACAAGAGGTGGCCCTGGGCCAGACCGGGCGGGAGCACGTGCTGCGCTTCCAGGTGCGCGGCCTGGCCGGCGACCATGTCAAGCTCCGGATCGGCACGGCCTCCGACGGCGAGGACGTCGTCGCCGCGCGCGCCTTCGGCACGGGCTGGCACAGCGTCGCCTTCACGCCGGCGGTCAGCCCTGTCTTCATCCAGTTTGTCAACGATTCGGTCAAGGCGCTTCAGATCGATGACGTTTCTCTCCTGGACGACGAGCCCCTGGAGCTCGCGTTTCCCTACGGCGAGGCCGAGCTTCCGGCGCTGAAGTGGGCGCAGTCCGCCGACGTCATGTACCTGGCCCACCCGGACCACCCGATCCGCAAGCTGACCCGCAGCGGCCACAGCTCCTGGTCGCTGGTCGAGGTCGCCTGGCAGGACGGCCCCTACGGCGAGACCAACGCCGAGGAGGGCAAGACCCTGCAGCCGGCCGCGACCGCGGGCCTCGGCGTCACGGTGACCGCCGCCGGCCACGCGCCCTTCGTCGCCGGCGACCTCGGCCGCCTGCTGCGGATCAAGAACGGCAGCGACTGGGGCTACGGCGTGATCGCCGAGGTGGTCTCCGACATCGAGGTCAAGGTCGACGTCCGCCGCGCCTTCGCCGCGACCACAGCGGCGGTCGACTGGGCCCTGGGCGCCTGGTCCGGGACCACCGGCTATCCCTCGACGGTAACCTTCTTCGAGCAGCGCTTCGCCGCCGCCAACACCCGGAGCCAGTCGCAGACCTTCTGGCTGTCCCAGTCGGCCGACATCGAGAATATGCGGCCCGACAGCCTGGAGGGCAGCGCGGTCGAGGTCCAGGACGACGACGCCCTGGACTTCACCATCGCCGCGACCAAGGTCAACGCGATCCGCTGGCTGGCGCCTGGACGCCAGCTCTTCATGGGCACCGCCGGCGGCGAGTGGGTGATCTCCTCCGACGGCCCGGTGCTGACGCCCAGCGACGTCGACGTCAAGCAGCACGCCTCCCACGGCAGCGCCGACCTGGCGCCGGCGCGGATCAGCAACGTCGCGCTCTTCCTGCAGCGCGCCAAGCGCAAGGTTCGGGAGTTCTCCTACAGCTTCGAGAGCGACGGCTACCGCGCGCCCGACTTGACCGTGCTGGCCGACCACGTGACCCAGGGCGGCCTGGAGGCGCTGGTCTATCAGGAGGAGCCCGACAGCCTGCTGTGGTGCCTGCGCGGCGACGGCCAGCTCGCGACCCTGACCTACCTGCGCGAGCAGGACGTGACCGGCTGGTCCCGGCAGTTCCTCGGCGGCCGTTACCAGGACGGCGGGGCGGTTGTGGAAAGCCTGGCGGTGATCCCCGGTAACGCGGCCACCGGCTCCCAGAACCGCGACGAGGTCTGGTTCCTGGTCAAGCGGACCATCGGCGGCGCGACCCGGCGCAGCCTCGAGGTCCTGGAAGGCGGCTTCGAGGGGCCGGAACGCAGCGACTTCCCCGACGAGGCCGCCTGGCGCGCCGCGGTGCTGGAGGCCCAGAAGCGCGCCTTCTTCGTCGACAGCGGCCTGACCGGCAGCTTCCCGTCGCCGGTCACCACGATCATCGGCCTGGACCACCTGGAAGGCGAGACCGTGGCCGTGCTGGCCGACGGCGCGGTCCATCCCGAGCGGGTCGTCTCCGGCGGCCGGATCGAGCTGCGTACCCCGGCGCGCGAGGTCGTGGTCGGGCTGCCCTACCGGCACAGCTTCAGGAGCCTGAAGCTGGCGGTCGGCGCCGCCGCCGGGACCTCGGTCGGCAAGGTCAAGCGGGTCCACGGCGTCACCCTGGTCCTGCTGCACGCCCTGGACGGCCGGGTCGGGCCCGACGAGACCGCGCTGGAGCCCCTGGTCTTCCGGACCGTAGGCGACGCCATGGACAGCGCCGTGCCGCTGTTCTCGGGCGAGGTCCGGGTCGCCTTCCCGGGCGACTACGACCGCGATCCACGCCTGGTCATACAGGGCGAGGCGCCGCTGCCCTTCACCCTGCTGGCCATCGCGCCGGAACTGCAGACCCGCGACGTGATCTGAGCTCCCCAATGATCGTCGCGAGACCCTTCCGCCTGGCCGACCTGGCGCGCCTGGATCCGCCGGCCCTGACCGCCGCGCAACTGGACGGCCTGCGGGGCCTGCCGCTGCCGCCGGGCCTGGCCTACACGCTGGAGGACTCCGAGGCCGGGGAGCCCGGTCGGGTGCTGGGCTGTGCCGGGGTCCTGGCGCCGGCGGGCAGCCGCGTGGGCCGCGCCTGGGCGATCCTCGGCGCGGAGCTGCGCGGCCGGCCGCTGCTCCTGCACCGCCGGGCCCGCCGCCTGCTGCCCCGGATCGCCGCCGAGCTCGGCCTCGACCGGATCGAGGCCGCGACCCGGGCCGACTACCCGGGTGGCCGGGCCTGGCTCCGGCGCCTCGGCTTCCGCCGGGTCGAGCCGGAGGCGGCCTCGCTCGAGGAGACGCGGTTCCTGCTCTACGCGCGGCGCTTCGCGGCGCCGCTCTCGTCTTGAAACCATCCCTCGGGAAGGAAGCGATGACCCAGGACCCGACGACAGAGACCCCCGGCCGGCAGGCGCCGGCCGCCCCGGCGCCCAATGCCAGCCGCCTCGGCGCCGACGACCTGGCGAAGGTCGTGGCCATGGCCGAGAAGCTGCGCCGCCGCTTCGAGCTCGACCCGCGCGGCTACGTCGAGCCGCAGGTCCAGGTGAGGCTGCGTCAGCTCCGCCATCAAGGCAATGTGCGGACCCCCCGGCAGGAGAACCAGGCCCGCCTCTTCTTCGCCCAGTACTACCAGGAGCAGGGCGGCATCGAGAGCCCCCGGCTGCTGAGCAACCAGGAACGCGCGGAGCTGGTCGAGGACTTCCTGCGCGCCGACCTCGGGACCCGGGTCGACCTGATGAAGGACCTGGAGACCGTCTTCTCCGACGACTGGCCGAAGGCCTTCGGCGAGCTGGTCGACGGCTTGCCGCTGCGCGACCAGCCGGTCGCCCGCCGCACCTACGAGCGCTTCGAGCACCACCGCCTCCACTCGGTCGATCCCGCGGTCGGTCTCTCGATCGACGAGGGGTCGGGGGAGCTGAACGAAGCTGCGGCGCGCGCGGCCGATCTCGATGCCGGCAACTTCGGCGCCGGCGCGCCCGCGCCCGACCCGGGCACGGCGGGTCATGGCGAGCGGCCGCCGGCACAGGACTTCACGGACGACTGGACCGGCCCGGCCCTCGGCGCCGCGCGTTCGGCCTTCCTGGCCGCTCTGGTCGATGACATCCTGGCTGCGGCGCCCGAAGACCTGCCGGTCCTGGAAGCGCGGATCGAGGCGGCCTTCGCCGACGATCCCTTCACGGTGCAGCGCTTCGTCAGCCTGGCCCGGGCCCGGCACGGCGAAGGCGGCGATTTCCTGGTCCCTGTCGGCCGGACTCAGGCTCGGGCGGCGGAGGCGGCCCTCCGGG
>JAAUYG010075791.1_pt1 | contig 15028 bp, 17 predicted proteins | sample 7278091 | NCBI WGS metagenome assembly JAAUYG01 (sample SAMN14350201, study PRJNA611818) | marine sediment metagenome | isolation source: surface marine sediment (0.6m) | place: French Polynesia: Moorea | collected 2018-08 | reverse complement strand
CAGCTCCTAATCACGTTTTCAAGACTTCGTGATTTACTGCAACTGCAGCAAAAGTTTATGATGCGCTTCTGCTTGTTGGTCATGCGCCCATTAACAAACGCAACTTGTGGCAAAGATACAAAGCCTCAAAAACAGAAATTTTCTCTTTTTTGGTGTACGAGTTGACAAGCATAAGATGACTTATCAACGAAGACTCATCCGGCACATCTTAGGCGTAACATTCTGGCATTAATGGAATTACTCTTGATTGATAGCACTGAGAAAATTAAATAATTAGTCCTACACTGCATTGTTGTGGGTAAATCCATTGATTTATGTTGGTGTGCTTGGCCACTAGAGTGCTGGATAATAAGATCAGGTTTTCAATGATTAAATGTATCCTGGGTTGCATCTGACAAGGACCTTTCTTTCAAACTTGCTTACCATCCATTTTGTCACCATTCTTGTACCACTTAATCTTGCGCTAATCCACTTGAAAGGTGCAAATTGAATTTGCAAGAACACGGGCTGGTAGAAAGAATCACTTTCTCATGCCTCTCACTGCAGTTCAATAAAATTATTCATGCCACTTAATTCCATTTGGTGTCGTAAGGAAGAGGTTTTGTTCACCTTACACATGTTATTACCGCGGTAATGTTATTGTTGCACCAAGTACACATGTTGAGCAAGGACTTGCACGTCGGATGACAATATTTCTCGCGCTAGAATTACGAAAATGGAGCATTTGTCTGTGAAAAAAGAGAAAGTATTTTGACACAGAACAATATAACTGAGAACGCGTTAGCTCCCAGTGTATCCAACAAAGACGATGCAAAATCCTGGTCTTCGTGGATCTTCCTCACCGTTTTCAAAGCCAGAGAATTATGACTTCTTCAGAAGCATGCATGCAGCAAGAAACAGGAACTATTTGAAAATGTTTGGCAGCGAACACTTGGGAATTCTCATCAGGTCTTCTCATGTCTGCATGGATGACACCACAAATAGCTTCTTTGTCGACATGCAGGGTCATCACAGAAAATCCTTTGGGGTCATTTCTGAAATTTGGGGAAATTGAGGAAATCAATGAATGTGTTACCAGCTCAGAAAAACAGACTGCTCCGACTTCCAAATCGTCATTAGCACAACACGACATCTTCAGCGAATGACAATGAATAGCCGCGCCTAACCTCAGGCAAACAGATCATTCAAGTCAATACAGTTCACTGGATTTATCACAGACATTTGTTGCAGTAAATGTTCAATGGTCAGATCCATGTGCTCCGCTCATTGTCCCGGGACTTCGTCAAAGCAAAGTACAGCAAAGGCTAAAAACATCCCCCTGGTAAAACGTGCGCTTTCCGAAAAAAAATTGACTTCCGTCTGCTTGATTCTGGAAAGACTTCACTTTGACAAATTAATTTTTTTGGCAAACTTTTCCCAGGCAGAAGGGGGGTGGATGGTCATTGTCATTCCTGATGTCTCTTTGGAGACCTATATACTGAAGAGGTTTTGAACTGTGTCTTTCAGACTTTTCTTTGTCCCCGAATGCTGTGCGTGAACTCGATCGACGGTGTCCAGAAAAAAATGTTCCTTCTGAAACAATTTATATATATATATTTTTACCTCTCACATCGGACTGTACAAAAAAGAGCTGCCTCAATGAAAGAGATCTGGAGCAGGTGTCCAAAAAGCTTCAAACTAGCATCATCGGCGTTTTGTGTGAGAGTGAAATATTGAGGCTGAAAGGCCAAAAGCAAAGGCAGCACGAAACAAGCTAATTTGCTTTTTTTTGAAGCTTCTGTTCAGATGGTGCATTGAGCGAACCTGTTATCCATTGTCAGGTTTGTTGCCCAAGCGAATGGAGCATTGAACAACAGAGCGAAACGATCGAAACAAGCAACATGAACATTGTCGTCAAGCAAGTGTCAAATGGCAATGATCATTGTCCTGACCGAAACTGTTTCCATAGAACATACTCAAATCTTTTTTGATAAATGAAATCTGGAAACGCAAAACTGAACTAAACAACATCAATAAAACCACAATCCAGAACTTGTTTCCATTTGTGTCGGAAATGTAGCCACAATGAAGCGACAAATGGGACAATCTAGCTCATTCGCGGTGCCGCTATCGACTGGGCTGTAATTGCAATGACTTCATTGTGTTTTATGGTTGTTCCACTTTGAAAAGCATTGTGCTTGCTCAGTCAATGCTCTTTCAAAAACGGGTATAGTTGTGACAATTGCAATTTTTCTCTCAAAGCCCGACGGGAAATTGAACTAAAAATGAATCACTTGGGAATCAGCTCTTGGCAACACATTTCAATCGTCTTGGTTTGGGAGTAAGTGGCTTGATGCTGAAGTTGCTCGGGCAGCAACCATTGGAATGCAACCACTGAAGGGCGCAGAATCAACGCAGCCTTCAGTTTGTCACTGACAGACTTGACGCCCAGTGCTGATCCGCTTCTCAACATCATCTGTGAAATGCGCATTTTTCCTCGTCATGAGACGCCGCAAAACAATCTGCCCACTATTAATTTGCTTCTGCTAAAAATGCGCCGACACACCTTCCAGTAATGATCAGTTGCAAACAATGTCCCCAAAGACAATTACACATTCTATAAATCAGGATTTATTCACAGAACTCACCAAGCGAGTCAGATTTACATCTGTCACTTCTTTTCGCTCTGACGCAACGGAGTTTCTCTTTGGGCGTTTGCGTTGCGGTTCTCAGTGGAATAATGCACAAAAAAACCGGGCAATACTTCCGAGCAAAATATGAACACAACAGATCTATCACAGGTGCTTTCAGTTTGTGGGAAGCAGGAGAAACGAAATGCGAAAGAAGAAAGGTTCTGGTTGTTCTGTTGTCGGAATTCAGCCTCATTTGAGCGGTTCTTCTCCTTTTTTGGCATTTGTGGCAAGCTTAAAGCACTTCATGCCTGAAATCAATTACTGGCTTGAATGACGAAAATGAGAAGTCAAGTATGCATTGTCACCTGCTCCCCTCCACTTATTAAATAAATTAGCAGTTTTAACCTGTTGTTGCTTTTTGCTCTTCTTTGATGTCGGACGGGGACATGAGAGCAGCACTTTCCTCTTGTCATGCAATTGACTTTGCTCGCGAGGATAATTGATGTGTTCCAAGCAGCTGCAACAAAAACCTAACTCCGACCAAACACTTGTGTGGTTGATCTTCTCACTTGGGAAAAACTTGCACGGTGAACAAATGGCTACAGGCTTGGAGAACACCAAAAATATTTCTTCATGAAACAGGATCAGAATTCATTTTGCACTGACACTTCGCCGTCTCTGTTGAAGTTGATATTTCCAACGTGGCAATACGGCAACACATCGAGGGTTGTTCTGCCCAGCTGTCTCTTGTATGCGCATCACGCTTGAGACACCCTCAAACCGATGTTGCCGAAAATTAGTTTTCATTCACAGACATGCGAGGCCATCTATGTGCAACAAGGTCATGATTACATTTTGCAAGAAAAATGATTTAATTGATGAGACTTCTTGGCGCTTCATCACTGGTTCTGCTCTATGATGGGGAGAGCTCAGTGCTTTTTCCTTCACCATCAATAAGAAACCAGCTTCACGGAACGAATCACTGTGAAGAACATCGAATAACCTTTAGAGTGGCAAATCTTTTTGGACCATCAGAGTGTTGAGGATTTATCACACTTTTTGTCGTATTCAATGTCTACACGAGCCCTTATCTCCCAAATTGAATGTCCTTTCATGAAGAGTAAATGGTTCATCTCTGCTGCCAGAGCCAGGAAGTGAGCTCCAATTTGAGTTCCATTCAATTACCGATTCCTACTTGATCTAGATGAATGTTCCAGCTGTGTGAGATACAAATGAACCTGCTGCTGTCAGCTCTGATCTTAGGCATGTTATATCCTTTGTCATTTTGTCCAGAATTTTTTTTGTGGTTTCATGACAATGGAACTGAATGTTGTTTTCTTCCCAGGCTGCCAAAGACTTCCAAATACAACACACAAACGTCGGAGCTCGTACCTCCTTCAGCAATGGACAAAAGCTCCAGACGTATATATACCACTGAGAAAAACCCGTGTTGTCTGCACTCTCTTCCAAAGTTGGCGGTTTTGGGGGCAACTGTAACTGTGTCAGAAATAAAATGAGCGCCTTTTTTCTGTCTGATGTGTTGCCCAAATCTGGGGCTAGGGACAACTGGGACATGAGGCAGAAGAAAAAATGCATTTTTTCCACCATGTGTTCATTTCGGCCAACAGATGCTTTGTTCACATCTCAATGTGGAATGTCAAAATTCTGTTGCAGGAAGACTTCGAGGCACAAGCTGGTTTCAATCACGTCTTTGGCGAGATTAAAAAAATAGTTTTTCATTTGAGTGCACCACTTTAGATTCTAACTTTGAAAAGAAAGTTCGAAAGTACTAGTGGATCCAAATGTTTCGAAAATTTAGACATTCTGAGGTATTTCAAGTGTAACACAGGCATTGATACAATTACACAAGATGGATGGTGGTGAGAAAATTAAATAATTAGTCTCACTCTTCTTTGTCAGTGGAATTACCATTGAGTTATGTTTGTCCATTTGGTCACCAGAGTGTTGAGTAATGAGATCAGGTTTTCAATGATTAAATGCGCTTTGGGTTGCATCTGACAAGGGCACTTCTTGTAAACGTGATGTTTTTCCTTTTATCGCCATTGTGAGTCTCCTTAATCTTGTAAACACCCTTCTTGCACGAGCCAAATCAGATTGTCAGCTGGTCGTACATTTATCCCCAACAACACTGGATAAAACGTGTCGTTCTGGCTCTACGTTCTCCCAAAGATCCACCGCCAGTAACTTGAATGACAGTTCCTGAAAAAATTTCAGTCTTTGCGATTTTGGCTGACAGGTTCTTCTCAAGTTCACATCCTTCAAAAAAAATAATATAATAAATAAATTAAATTAATAAATTAAAAAAATAAAATTGGAGAAATTTGCTGAAATGGAACAAAAGAATTTTTTCAACATGTTTGGGAAAGTTGAAGACCGAAGCCACTAAACACGAATTCGAGAATCAAAAACACTGCAGCAACGAGATACGAGACCAAGTTCACGTGAGGAAGAGGAACATCTGCTGGCCATCCAACTTCCTCTGAAGGGGTTCATCCATTTCCCTGCTTCCTGCCACGTCGGAAACCAACTTGTTGAAAATGGAATTTTCCCTATCAAAACCTTTCACATTTGTGACGCTCGCTACCATCAAGGGACAGATGAAAGCCTGGCTTCGGGCCACAGACATCTCTTTGACTAAAACAATAGGCATGTTACTGTCAAAGATCATTTCCTCGGGTCACTTTCATCATTTCTTGTTTGGAAATCCTGAAAGGTTGTTCTGGGACAAACCAGTGAGGAATTGCTCTTCCCCGACGATTCAACAAAAACACCATGATATTAGAGACCGAAATTGTTGAGGGTGTGGGTGTGGGTGACCTGAAAACGGGTGAAAAAGCCGCTTTGAATTTTGTGAGGTGCAAACAGTAAAGTTTGAAAACATCTACATGCATGGCTTTATGGCGCGACATGGCTTGTAGGTGCGGTCTTTCTGGGTTTTTTTTCAAAACACGTGAACCTCCTCTTCACTTGGAAGAAAAAATGAAAACGAGGAGAAGCCACAGTCAATATGGCCTGTTACAACAAAAGACGAGTGTGCCTCTCCCAAAAAGAGAAACTTCCTGATTGACTTGAAATGATCCCTTTGTCACTGGCATCTCCTTTTTGCGCAGCTTACCAGGATCAAGGCAAATTGTGTATGCCTGGACATAATCAGCCGAAAGTATGTTGTTCCAAAAGAGAAAAACTGTGCCTGGAAATGATGCAATTGCTTTTGCCTAATGTTATGCATTGTATCTGGTCTTTTGCTTGGCTGCACACAACGCCGCCATACGTTTTGTGGATCTGGATTTGTAGTTTGACAAGGGAATCACCGCTGTGTATTGTGTCAGTTGCTTATTGAGCTTATGATGGAGAGGTAATTTTTGATCTCCTGACAGGGTCACAGGAGGAGTCAGTCTAATCTGCGAATGCTTGTCAGATGCATCAAGGCACCCGAGACCTGAGCGTTTTCATAAATGTCTCATTAAGTAGTGCCACACTCCGCAAGTGCATTAATCCACTGCCGCACTTTGAAAGGAAATTCTTCTCCGTGATTTTCCATTTTCCAATTTGTCTGTTCTTATGTGTGTTGAGATTCTGCTTTGCGTTTCTCTTTTCAAATATGTCTGCCAGCATTCCAAACTCTCATCTTGAGTTCGGCCAAAATTCACTTGGTTTTGTGGTGAACTCTGTGTTATTGAGAGACGATCTGAAGGAAGATACGAAAAGTGATGATACATGTTGCAAAGCACAAAATGTCACAAGAACAAAAGCTAGATTTGTTATGACCCCTGTTGTGTTTTGTTGCATAAATCAATAATTCTCCATCATACTCCCAAACAGGGTACATCATGTCAGCCACCTCAAAGGGGAACAACTTTCGTCAAACATCGCTACAAGTCCGGTTACATTTCTCTGTCAAAGCCCTGGCTATGCAGTCACAGATCCCGGACTGAGCTCAGAATGCCTAATCTAAGTGACTTTGCCATGTCGCTTCATGGATGATTTGGTCCTTACAAATCTGTGTACCCAGCGGTGTTCAAAGCAAAAAAGATGGATGAACCGATGGGTGAAACACTGGAGTTCTCTGATCGGGTTTTCTCAATTTTTGAAACTGAATCTGAAAATTTTCACTTTGTGAATCGGTTCAAAGGAAACCTATGTTGCCATTTCAGGGTGACTTTCAAAACAACAGCTTCGACCCTTCCCAAAACAACAATAAAATCCAGGCGACAGTACACCCAAGGATTTCTATGGAATTGTGGCATTCAGATAAAAAATATTTGGCAGAGGTCCCCTTGCTGGTAAGGTTTGAACTCAAAGTCCCTTCTCTGGCTCTATATTTCCTCAGATCTTCTTCTGCCGGAAACTTCAACGTTTTCCGCTTCACAGAAAGAAACCCAAAACATGGTTAAATTTTCCTTTTCGTGCAGAGAACATGGTACTGAGAGTTAGAGCTTTTCACAAGGAACATTTATCACAAATGCTCAGCTTTAAAACAAACCGATATCCTTGTAAATGGAGATTTTTCCAAATGACTGCATTCGCATCAGTGGCATACGCTATTTTCAGGGGAGAAATGGGACTCCGCCCTCCCATTTCTGCGACATCTCCGCTGCTAAAACAGGAAGCGTGTTCAAGTCAAATGTAATTTCGTTGTCACAACTCTGTGACAGTGACCAAGCCATCCAAAGGCCTGTTTTGTGTCCATTGAAAGTGAGGGGGAACCTTTTTTCAGATAACTTACGTGGAAAAGATTGATTGTTGCATGTTTTCTCGCAACACAATAGTAGCCATGAAAAGACCAGTTCTGACCCAAGCACATTTGACTTTGCACTGATTAACGCCAATTTGTTTTTTCAAACTAAATGACAGTATTTCCATTGCGAGGAAAAGCCAAGAAAGTTTGCAGACACAAATCTCGACAACTTTAGATCTATGTATCTGTGCTCCAGATTAGCGTGACACAGCTTGCAAACAAAGCCAAACAAGTAAAACAGAGCTGACTTATCCATGTCATGCAGCCCTGCACAGCACCAGACCTCGGAGATCTCGAGTCAGCCTGATACTTGTTCCGAGTCCGGTGACATGTAATTACAATGCGAGCTTTTCTGTCGACTTAGTCCCGCAAGGTAATACAAGCAGACCTATCACCAGTTCTGCACCTTGCTTGCTTGTGTGAGTGTCTGTCATTAAATTCACCCACCCATCTCTCCAGAGATATCTGCTTGTTGATCTTCAGGAATGATCAGTTTTGCAATGCGTGCTCCAACACAAAGGAGAGAATTACTGAAGTTCAAATCCTCAGAGCGGGGCACTGGCTTATTAAATGCTGTTCCAGTTAACTTATCTCCAGGTTGCATGTGCACAACAATGATTAGTCTGCTGATGAAGACTCCAGATTAGCCTTTTCCTTTCTGGCTTCAGAACAAGAACTAATCTGAAGTTGAACCTGCATGTACCTTCTTTGACACAAAGGAAGTTCTGGCAATGAGAAGAAATTTACGGATATGTACCTTTGTCGGTTGCACTCAGACAGCATTTGTAGATCACAAAGAAGCACAAATTCACCAAAAATTTCTGCGTGGGGCCGCAAAGGGAGACTTGCTGTTTTCAGTTGCTGTGATCAACCAGGTTCTGAGTCATAGAGACCGTGGACACATCACATCGGTTCTTCTGACCAGCCTCAGTGAAGATCTGCTGAGGATCCTTTACGAGATAGCTAAGGCTTTCTTGTTGATCACACAGCTGAGGAAATTGAACTGATCTCCGTCTCCGCTTTCTCAAAGAAATCTTATTCTGACCAGGTAGGCACGTTGCAATGAGACTGGAGACCTCATGAGCCCGTGGATTGAAACCGTGGCTTACTGCACAAGAACTAAACATCATCCATCATGACCCACCATAATGATGATCAATAATTCTCCATCAGACTCCCAAATAGACTACACTACGTTTGCCACCCGACGGGAAACTACTTTAGTCAAACATCCCAGTACAAGTCCTTTTACATTACTCCGTACAAAGCCCCGGCACAGAAGTCACAGATCCCAGGTTGAACCTGGCATGTTTAATAAAAGTGCCTGTCCCATGCTGCTTCATGCCTGATCGGCCCCAAGCAAATTTGAAAATTGCAGTTCAGAGTAGATTCACTTGAGGAGAAACCAATTGAATTCACTGCAGAATTTTTGTTTTTGATGTTTTGAACAGTTGTACTCCTTTTCTTGCATGTTGCACTTGTCATCTGGAGGCAGAACACCAGTTGGGCAAAAAAATGTGTTGGACTCTTCCAATTTTTTTCTTCAGGTTCAAGTTGTCTTGGATTTTGTAAGTGGATTTGGATCACAAACTGTCCCTTGCTTCACTGCATCTAATTTGTTTTACGAATCTAGATCCCTGACTTCGACAAGGGAATCACCGCTGTGTATTGTGTCAGTTGCTTATTGAGCTTATGATGGAGAGGTAATTTTTGATCTCCTGACAGGGTCGTAAGAAGGGTGAGCTCAATCTGTGAATGCTTGTCAGATACATCATGACACCGAAGACCTGAATGTTTTAGTAAATGTACAGCAAATGATGCAATGTCGCAACATGTCAATCGATCAAGAAACTCTCCTCCTCACTGACCTGGTATCAGCGTCCAAGGTTCCGCTGTGACTCACAGGACAAGGACAACCACCAGAATGATGATGGCTCAGAAAGGATTCTCATTTTTGCACTCTGCTTGGCCATCAAGAGGTAATAACTGGTCAATAGATGTCTGGCCACTGAGAAACTGCGTTTTCTGAGAACAGACCCCTCTTGGAGTCTTTCACTGTCCCCAGATCTAATGGCACATGTAGCTGCAGCTGTGTGTATGCCATTTCTTTCTTTTCTTTCTTTTTTTGCCTTTCTCTGTTCTTTGCTCGCTAAACCCAGCTTTCATCCAAGTTTCAGGCCGATTGTCAAGATATTGTTTTTAAAACATCATCTAAAAAATTGTCCTGAGCCCAGGAACGGTTGTCAGCTTGGAATTCCGTACACGACAGCACGAAAGAAACTCCTGCTCGGAAGTCTTCCTGTGTAACGAAGCTGTTCACTGCGGTTCTTGCAGCTATCAGCAACACATCGCAAAGTTCTTTTGCACGTAAAAACTTCCAATAGTCGTTTACTTGGAAGCTAACCGGCACAGAAAGCAGGAATGACTTATCCGTGTCGTGCAGCTGGGACCCCAAGGACCCAAGGCCAGTCTGATACTTGTTCGGAGTTCAGTGACATGTAATTACAATGTAACTTTTGTCGTGATCTTAATCCCACAAGAAAAGCAAAGTAGTCCTATCACTAGTTCTGCACCTTGCTAGCTTGTGTGACTGTCTGTCATTGAGTCCACTTACTTTTGTCTCCCGAGGAAACTCTTGATCTGGACTGAGCCGATCTGTTTCCTGCTGAATCACGGAATATTTATCACCAACAATTTTTGTTTCAAGACACAAGTTTCGTCATTCCGCCTGCATGGCAAAGTTAACATTTGTTGTCGCGGTTGGTAGCTTGCAAGTTCCCCTTCCCCTTTTTCTTTTTTATTTATATTTCTCTTCGTCACAGGGTTGGAGATTTTTCCAGTTTTGTGCATAACTTTTCACATCATAACAGCTACACACTTGCTCTTAGCATAACAGAAGATGGCACTGTATCGTGTGTTTACTGCACAAATACACACTGCAGGAACAGTTCTCCGAGCACTGAATCGCGAACGCAAATGATTACTTTGCAATGACCAAAACCACTTTGACAGCGCGATGGCAAGATTTCATTGTTTACGCCTAAAATTTCTTGAACATTGTCCTGTCAAGAGCAGCACTTGAGACCCATTAATCATTCAGTAAAGGAGACGGCCCACCAAGATTGGGGGTGACACTTTGAAACGATCCCAGTCTGCCCTTGGTCGTGTCGCTATCCTCAATGTGTCAAAGTACCATTGTTTTGCAATTACTCAAACCTGGATCTGTGTACCCCATGTCATGCTAACTTGTGGTACTTGCGGCTCCTGTGACAGTTTTCTGGTCAGAAAGTCTGCACCTGTCTAAGTTTCTGGTGATGACTGACACCAAGGGACATTGTTTGGGTCAAACCTCATTGCTCTGCAAAAGATTGGATCACTTTGAAATTCTCTTTGTTCTGGTGAAGCTGCAGCCACCTAATCCTTCTTTGAAACAAAAAGAGCACCGCAAAAGAGACGACTGCTCTCTCTCAATTTGTGTTACAAGCGGTGCACTTCGCAGGGTGGACAAGTGATGGACATTTCATTTCGCCCAGTTTAACGCTGACAAATTTTCACTTCGGTTCACATTTTGCCTTTGAACAAAATATTTTGCAGCGTTTTCTCCTCTAGCTTGTTGCAGAGATTGGTTTACGAAAACACATCAGATGCTTACAGAAGAAAAGAAAACGATCGTGACACTGAACAAAAATACTCAACTGCCAAAACACAATCACTTCTAAAAATACTTTTGTTGTTGAGAGGTTGTTTGTCTGATAGAATTGCAGTCTATATATCCATGAAACTGCAACGTGCAGACCGAAGCTTCGGGTGCGTCTTGTTCAGGGTCCACTGGAGGTATTGGCTAGCGCTGTGAAAGTATGTGCGTCTCGCCACTGGAAGCTGCAGTGGTCTGCAACACATCACTGCAAGTGAAGATAGGTGTAAAGACCACCCAAACCAATTATCTAAGTGCTATTATTCATCAATAATACGGGCTTTTCATATCGAGAAAAATCTTCTTGTCTGCAGCTCGAAGTATTGTCGGAAAAGCAAGAACAGAAGTTTGCTTCAGGTGAACATTGGTGAAACACACGGAAAAAAGAAACAGTTCGCCAAATTGTTGAGATGCTGCTAAAGACCGCAGTCCATTCATTTAACTTCAAAGATGAATGCCAATTGCGTTTTATCGCAGTTACCAGCGGTCTGGTTGCAATCTGGACAAACTAAATGCCAGCTATTTTCCTGATGTGTCAAGACTATTTGCCAGCTTCTAAACAAAAATGCAATCTTTCGACATTTCACCTGATAACCTTTCATGTTAGAGCAAGGTACGGCAGGAACAGACTCAGGTGGGAGTCCCATGTTCTACAAGATCATTAGGAGCGGAATATGAACCTTCATTTCTGATCACAAATCTCACTTGCGTCACTGATGAGTGTTTGTCCCAAAATTACCGCTTGAGTTTGATGTCCCGTAGAAGGTTAGGCCTACATTTTATGGAATGACAAATACAGGGGTCATCAAATTTATTGAAATGATCACTGCAGTGACAGAGCAGCAGTTCACACCACCCCTTGATGGTATGTCCAAACAGATATCAATGAAATGTATCAAATTTCAATCAAGGTATCACCCCCAAGAGCCGTGCCACTGGCTCTAGATCCTCCCCAAGGAGGAAGCTGTTTATTTGACAAGAGACCTTCAAACCCATCTGGGCTGCGAAAGCTATCAGAACAAATAAAAGTTTGCTTCAGCGTCACCTTCACCGGAGGAAACATCCTGGGTCAGAAAGAGAAAACCACCCAAGTGCCAACACCGGGCACAGAACGTGGCGTGGTTTTGCAGTGACCCTCGTCTTCCATCAATGAGTGCTCCGTGGGACAGTAATGAGCTCGTATATTGCTTTACCTGCCCAGCTGAGAAACCCTGCTGATGCACAACTCGAGAAATGTTGGGTCTCGCCTTCAGCGCGGTTCTGTTGCTTGTGTTAAAGTTTTCCTTTCGCAGATTTTCTTCTTTCTTCACAATGTTGTCACTTTCTGCTGGTTCCGTCTTTTTGTTTCAGAAATTCTGAAAACCACACTGTTTTACCCAGCGTGTATCAAAAAGCAAAAACGCATGACATTAAACACATGACATCAAATGAACAACGAACAAGACGGCTGGTGCTGTATTCTGCAATGTGTCCTTGCCCCTCCCACAACGGGCGTTTTCCGACCCACGGGTTGAGAAAAAACATTTTGAGCACGTAAAAACCTTACCTCTGTCTTTGTGGAAGAATAATTGGTTGACAGATAGTCATGCTCGCCTTGCTTTCGCGAAGACACCATTTGCGTGAACTTTTGACTATCGTTAACTTGATGCAGATCAACCATGGAAGGCCCGGTTTGGTGTCATTTGTAAATCAGGTGAAATGAAGACCAAATTTGGAGGAAATTAACAAACGTTTCCGATGTCACAGTTCTGGATTTGACATTAACGTCGGCAGTGAGTCCGCGTTCTGAGAGCGAAACTCAGACATCAATCTGACATGGTGCACGATCTGAGCATTCACATTTCAGATGTTGAAAATGAGTAAGAATTTTTTTTTGAATTACCTGAATTCCTGTTGCCATTGGCATTGCAAATGTTTTGGCAGATTCAACTTATTTGCTATCTGTGTGCTTACATGCAAAAATAACCTCAGGTCAAACTGGATGCATTTTGATGACGACAGCTAGTGAAGTAAGATCAGCCGGGGTTCTGGATGGTAACCCGCTTGAACTTTGCTTCTACCTTGTTCCGAAGTTAGTTCCAAGTAGTAACTAGCTATTTGCATCGGTAACTCTGGCACAACGTGACGAGTTAACAAGCTGAGGAACAAGGTGAAAAACCCGTTCAACATGGTGTCAGAAGGAATCTGGATTTAGCAGCACAACTCAACACCAAACCCTCCTGGAAATCCTGTGGCGCAAGTCCTGTTTATCACCCAGCAAGGTGTCCCAGGTTTCAGAGGAGACAACCAGTTGACTTAGTTGGAAGCCAATCAGCCAAATTAAAATTCCAATCCCTCTCCTGGTGAGCTGGGTGGGGTCACCGGTGAGATATGACTGAAACAAAACGGGGATAACGCAAACACGATGCTGCTCTTCTCGGAACGTTTCAACACGCTTGGGCATTTTGAAGTAATTTCTTGAGAAGAGTTTGCACATCGTACAAAACGTTGTGCCCACTCAGTTGCAGATGTGTCCATGTTTGCCTTTCTGTATCACGTTTGTCACTTTGCTTTTATGGGGCTGTTTTGCCTGCGATTGTTGAAAACATGCTCTGTTTCCGTAACAGTTTCTCCAGTTGCACAACGTTTCTCCCACACAACAAAAACAAAGCTAAGGAGACACCTGGACTTAAAAAGTATCTTACGTTCTGCAATTGTATTGTGGCCTTCGCTGCAGCTGCAACTTTGGCGAATGATCCAGTGTCAATGTTCGTAAGCAGCTTTTGAAAAACCTCAGTCAGAAAAAAGGACGAAACCAAAAACAAGAAATGCTGTTTGAATTTCTTTTTGTTTTCCACCCACTTTTGTGGCACCTCTGTTTCGACATCAAGACCAAGTAGCACTTTGTTTGGGACAAGTTGCTGTTCTTCGCCGGTTGTTGGCGGCAACAATGAATACGCCAAAAGGAATTTGAGTCGAAGTGTGAAGAAAAAACATTGCAGTGTCAGAACAAACGTCTCACTTTCAATGGTGACAAACATATCAACGCACATTCACAATTTTCCACCTTTCCACAACTTTGTTTAACTTCTTCAGAAACATGCTCCTTGTCCCTAGTCACGTTCAGCAAACGCGCAGCAGACAAAAAATCGTTGGAGATGCCTTTGGAAATGATCTTATGGGGTTAATTGTGACATTTAAAACTGCGTTTTGTACTGTCCATACAACATGAAAAGGCGAAGTATTCCTGGGAAAAGTGAAAGTGTAACTGTGGGATTTTTTGTGTTTGACACAGAACGATTTTGTTGTTACCAAAAATGCTGGTTGATCTAAATTTTTAGCGCTCGATGGGGAAGAAGACATATTCAACTGGTCGTACTAATTTTTTCCCATGACGAATTGCGCAGGAAAAAGGAACGAAACAAGCCAAAATAATTTGCGTTGGTCGTCTTCAGGTGCGGATCTAGGGTTTCCATCAGGGGGGGCAAGGCTTTTATTCCAAGGCCACAACTCTACCTGCACTGTTTGGTAGGAGTGGAGGTGAGGTTCGGGATCGACCACTGTATTTTAACACGAAACCAGTGGATCAGACCGCTTCCACACGTCGTATATAAAGTTTGATGAATCATCTGCTAATGTCACTTTCAAGCCTATCTCACTGATCATCCGAGTCTTGATAATCTGTTGACAAAACACAGACGGGATTGTATTTATTGCCTAATTATCTGCGCATTTTGCAGTAATGATATTGATAAACACTCCCAACCTATTCTATCAAGCAACGTGACATTTATGGCTTTCTTTACACGTTGAACAGAAAATAAATGAATTTCTGAAACAAAATCTATTATTCAAACTGTCGTAAATGCCTCATCTGGAAACTTGGTGGATGAGTTTGCAAATGAAACACAATTGCGATCTCCGGTGGTGAGTGCGTAAGACAGTACAAAGAATCCTGTTGGCAACTGATATGATAAGTTAACT
>JAAUYG010042791.1_pt1 | contig 15036 bp, 10 predicted proteins | sample 7278091 | NCBI WGS metagenome assembly JAAUYG01 (sample SAMN14350201, study PRJNA611818) | marine sediment metagenome | isolation source: surface marine sediment (0.6m) | place: French Polynesia: Moorea | collected 2018-08 | reverse complement strand
CGTTGCATGTGTCTAATAAAGGGTCTCTCTCTCAACCGAGAGCCTGTCTTTCGGGTTTTTCATTGATTGCAGCTAGGTGTCCGGGCAACCCGACAGAGCCGGCAATCCGTCTCGGGTCTCGGGTGCCAACGTTCGCAGGCACACTTGTGTGGACAGTATCTCATTCGGGTTTCCTTCATCCCCTAGTCACATAGCAAACGACCAGGAAACCCCGATACACCACAATATAGAGGGACAACAGTGATTTGGGTGGATTTAGACTTAATATTTGTTTTTAGTTTCTTTATATGTATCTGCTTTCCATTTCTAGTAATAGATGTATTTTCTCTACTTATATAATAGTAAAAAAAATTCTACCAAGTTCCCATGCTGATGATTATGTGCAAATATCAGTTGAAAAAGTGAAGCAAGTATCTGTTATTTGTAGAAGATTTAGGCTTTTGTGTAGAACTTTAATAGAGGTACAGTGTTTTCACTTTTCAGATTCTGTTGTATCAAATTCCTTGTAGCAAACAAAGAATGATATAGGAAAGAAGGAAACGACAAGAACAAGAAAGAAGACAAACTAAGGAAATGAGAAACACAGAAATAAAAGAAATAACAAAATGAGCTATAGACACATGTTAGAAGAGGAATGGTCATTCAAAAGAAGAAAGAAACAATTACCCAGGTAAGATGATATAAAAGAACATGATCTAGGAAGAATCAAAAGGCAAAAGGAGGAAAAGACAGGATTCAGAGATTTAAAGAGAAGGAATTACTTGAAAGAAAGTAGATAATTTGGGAAAATGATTCTTTTGAAGTTGTTTTTACTAATTTTTTTTTATTATTTACATGTTTTCTCACACTGGAAGGGGCTAAAGGCTTACCTGAAATTAATGCTCCCTATGTATTCCTAAAAGATTGGTTGGATATCCTGTGTTCAGAATATTGGCAAGAGAGGCTGGGAGAGGTTTTCACAGCTTCAGGTACCTGCCTAGCTTTTCTCCCTGACCCTAGGGGGTAGGGTCATCAATCTTACTCCACTTCCCTGGAGCTTGACAGCAGAACACCCTGGAAAATGTGTACCCGCCTCTGAGGTGGCCATGGTTTCCTCCACAGGGGAGGCGTAAGGCATAATGACCAGCCATTTGTATATGTTCCGCTGTTATGTCTATAGATATGCGTGTACAACACCAAGGTGGTGGCAGCCGCAGTAAAAACCTGAGGTTTATATGATCGGTTGAAAGTCCCACAAAAACATATTGGTGGGATGTATCTGTGCTTCAACCTTCTTAGCTTACCTGGCATAGCTCCCTTGCCTCTAGGGTGCAAGATTGGCTTCCAATTGGCACACCAATAATCTGTTTGAAGATATGCTTGTTGTAGCAGTAACCTAAGTTAGCGGGCTATAATTTCTAAAAAAAAATCCCCCCTCTTTCTCTATGGGGCAAGCAAAGTAATATTGATTAATATGGAGTAGTCAATGTTGTGTTATCTTATTTGAAACAGTGTATGGAGAGGATTAAGTATTTGGGAGAAAAACCAGGGGTTGCGTTTCTAACACAATTTTAAAAGCAATAAATTATTGTTATAAAACTATTTGGGGAGGAAATATGGAGTGGTGGCTGGTGATATCAGTCATAGTATAAGGGGTGACTTTATTACAAATTTTAATCTTTCTGTACATGTGTGACCATGGCGAATTGCACTCTGTTAGTGCACTTTCTAGTGCTGTAGCTCTGAGCATACAGTAGCTGAACTTGGCTCTGGCAGTTTATCAGAAAATATTGGAGGTCCTTGATCTCTGTAGATATATGATAGGCTCTTGGTGATTAATGAGTTCCCAGCTGTGTTCAGCCTGTAAAACCACTCACACTCCCCCCAAGTCTAGACTCCTCCCACCCCTAGTCTGGATCCCAGATGATTGACAGCTCCCCAGAGACCAATGACAAATCAGACAGGCTGACCTACATTAGCCTTTAAACACAACACTGGGCCATGGGCCTGGCTGGTTGCTGAAGGACATGCTCGTTATTTGCCATGAAGCTTAGTAACCAGCAGTTTGAGAAAGGTTTCATTGGAAATAGTACCTTTCTCTTTTCAGATAATCCAAAGCTAGTTGCAAAAACCACATATAGTTTCATAGATATTTACACCAGGGGAATAAAAGAGATAATTTCAAACAGTTATAACAGCTAAACAGTGAGAGATAGACCTGTGTTTACAATTAGTTACTAAGAGGAAGTCATATATGGGTATTTCAAGTGCATCATCATTAGATTAGACCTTAAGTGACCTTGAAAGGTCAAGCTCAAGTGACCTTGAAAGGTCATGCTCAAGGCCATACAATTTTTGAAGGTTTATATCTCATAAAGGAGCTCGGGGCCACATATTACTATGAACACTGAAGGAAGTCATGTGTAGGATATATCTAACTGCACCATTAGACTTGACCTTGAGCAACTTTCAAAGGTCATGCAGTGTCACACATTTTTGATGCTTCATAACCAAGTGATCAAAGCCGTGAGCGTTGTAGAAATATGAAACAACAATGATTTTTGTTTCATCCAAATAGAAGCAAAAATTTGTATGACCACACTATCAATCCAGTTGGGATAACTCAGAATTATAACCTCTCCAGAAGGAGTTCGAAATTCCGGGGTTCCACTGTTTGGGCAGCACTATTAGATTTGTCTTATGATCGTCCTTGAAAGTCAAATAAAAAGTCATCCGTGGATATTGCCCTTGTTTGATTCTTCATACCTAAGTAAGTTTTTAATGAAATCCCTCTATATGTATGTATGATTTGATGTATGATTTGAGGTGAACATTAATCTGCACTGTGGGTGTTGTAAACCTCTATAAAGAAATAATGTTTAAAAAAAAACCCTCAATGATTTAACAGCTAAATATCCAGTTTATATTGTTTGTCCTTGGGTTGTTTTCTCAGATGAGAGGAAAGGCATGTTTGCGGCACCATATCTGCCCCCAGACTGTCTTCGCATGTGCCAGGCTCTACCTTGGGCCATGACATCTAGGTATTATCATACAGATCCTGGCAGTATACAAGCCCCACCTCAGCCCCAAACACAATTTGCTTCAATCTGCTTGGGATGACTGATGTAATTATCAGTGTGGAAAAAAAAATTACATAAAAAAGTCAGAATACATTCATTATAAAACTTAGACATTTGTTGTTATACATGCTGCCATCCAGGTCACATTGTTTTCATATATACGTACAGAGTAATATCCATATGTTATGTTAAAAAAACTAGTGGTATCATGTTCAGAAAAAAAACCCTTGGAATTAACAGTCATGTCAAAAAGTGTCAAATCCTCCTTACATTTTTGGCTACTTTCACAGATGATGTATGGGTCCAGGAACTTTCTGTGCCATCCACTGATAGATGGCAACAAGATGTTCCAAAGCTTCATCAGTTATGTTTTTTTTTTTTTAAATCCTAATTTCTGGAAATAGCCCTTTCTGCAACGGATATGTGTCAAATGTCTGAAAGCTTTTTCCCAATTTTATACATGTAAATTATCTTGTTACACACAAAATTTTTATCCGCTAAATCACCTGATTCTTACAGAAAATAGGGTTTATGTATTTCCTCAGGTAGAGTAAATGTGAAGGCTAAATAAAGGTAAATGTCCCTAATACAGTAGACTTCTGTGAGCAATGGAATATTTGGTCAGCAGAAAATTGTGTTAACTGTAACTGCCTGTTGAATCCAAGGGTCAGCTTCCAGAAATGTCCTACATCCAAATTTGGTCTTATACTTGGAACAAGAGGCCCAGGGGCCTTGTTCGACACTTGCCAGATAGGGACAAGTTAGGTTTATACCTAACAGCCATGTGTCTACTAAGTAGCTGAGGTGATCATGTAATCCTGTTGAAAATTGTAAAGTACCGGTACCGTATATGTTAAGCAAGTACCCCCAAGGCCCAAATTTTGGTCCGTTTTCAAGATACAAGATTGTTGAAGGTCAGAAATGCACCGAATGACTTCCGAATGACCTTAAATGTTTAAATGTCAGAGTACCCTGAATACACTATGTACTTACCTCAGAGGTGCAAATTTTGGTTGGTTTCACTCTACGGCGACCAGCCGTTTTTGAGACACAAGGTTGTTGAAAACCAGAAGTTAGAAATGCCCCAAATAACCTCAGACTTACCTTAACCTTAGAGACAAAACAAACCTGCATGTACGAACCTGTGAGGCCCAAATTTTGGTCCTTTGCACTCTACAACGTGCCATTTTTGACATACAAGGTAACTTGGTTGTGGAAAGTCTGAAAAATTGGAAATGTACCAAATGACCTGAGAATGACCTTCAACACTTAACAGTCAAAAGTACACTGTATATATTAAGTACTTACTCGGGAAGCCCAAATCTTGGTCCGTTTCAGTTTACAACCAACCATTTTTGAGATAACAGGTTGTTGAAAACCAGAAAAATTTGAAATGCGCTGAATGACCTCGGAGTGACCTTCAGCACTTAAACGTCACACGTACCCTGTATGCACTAAGTACTTATCCCCATGGCCAAATTTGGGCCGCTACACTCTAGTACTAGCTGTTTTTGAGATACAAGGCTGTTGAAAATAAAAAAATTGATAATTTACTGAATGGCCAAAGAGTGGCCTTAAACACTTAGAAGTCAAAAGTACGGTGTATACACTAAGTACTTATCCATGAAGCCCAAATTTTGGTCCATTTTGCTCTATGCCAAGCTGTTTTCGAGATATAAGCTTGTTGAAAATAAAAAAAAATTGGAAATACACTGAACGATGTCAGACTGACCTTGAGCATTTCATAGTCAAAGGAACCCTATATACACTGAACACTTGCCGCAGAGGTCCGTTTGCCTTAGCAATCAGCTGTTTTCAAGATATTGCACAATGTTATCGCTTCTCATTGACTACCATGTTAAAGAGTTCAAAATAGAACAAAAAAAAAATCACCAAAAATTCAAAATGTGAAATTTCACAATTCTTTTAACTTCGGTAGAGACTGTCCCTAGGAGCATATATGAATTTTGTGGAGTCAATCTGTTTTGCACTTTCATCTAAGTTGTCATTTGAAACTTTCTCTCCCATACGGTCCTATGTTAATGAAAACAAAATAAAATCATAAAAAATCCAAAATTTGAAATTTCACAATTCTTTCAACAACAACTTTGGTAAAGACCCTTTCTAGGAGTATGCATGAATTTTTGCAGAGTGAATCAGTTGCGCACTTTTGGAGGAGATATCATTTGAAATTTTTTCCTCTCATATGGTACTATGGGAGGAAAAATTTTCAGTAGATTTCCTGTACTAAAAACCACTGCACGCTAAGGTAATACAGTGAAATGTGCACTTAATGCCACCTGTATATAAAGACCACCTGGTTATAAAGACCACATTTTACAGGTCCCCAAAGGTGTAATACATTCAATATTACTGATCCTGCATATAAAGACCACCTGTGTGTAAGGACCACATTTTGTTGTTCCCTAGGGTGGTCTTTAAATACAAGTTTTACTTTAAGTAATTTAAGTATGACACATTTTTTATCTAAACAAAACATTTTGCGTTGTGAAGCCTGGCCCCAAATGTTTGAAAAAATCCCAATTCTATTGTCAGGTTTCACCATATTGTCTGTGATAATTATGGCCCTTGTTATCTATCACAGACCCCAGGATCTGCTATATCATCCAGAAGTACCTACTAGGATGAGATTGTACTCCAGGTTTCAACAAGTCCAGGTGGTCTGAAAATAAATCTAGGAGACCAGGTTCAGGTAAAGATCAAAGGATTGGGATCCAGAGAGGAACAGCAAATAGGGGAGAGATCTACCACACAGAGATAGATTAGCAGATCTGGCCAGTATTGAGTGTAGGCTGCCTTATGCCTGTTCACACCAAAGGCAATTTCTAAATCTTCTGTACAATGTGAAAGCCCAAAATCTGAATTTGAACTGTATCCAAAGATTTTGCTGATGGACCTTGCCTTCCATAAAAAAGGACTTTCCTAGGAAACCATGAAGTGAATTAACAGCAAATTTTGTGGAAAGATAGACAAGCATCTCAATCTTTTTTTTCTTTTCTTTTTCAATTTTTTTTTTATTTTATTTTTATTTTATTTTTTTTTGGTCTTTTTTTTTTTTAATGGGACCCTATAGGAACAAAAATGTTAAAATGTTGCTTCTCAAATTTTTTGCAACCAAGCTTTTCATCCCCGGGCCCATAAAAGATGAATGGAATTCTAAAATTTTCATTATTCATTTTTTTTTTGTCGAATTTTTGTTTGTTGTTGTTAAGATAGAATCCTGGCTGTGAAAGTTTCCAGATGCTACACCTTCTTATTGAAAATTTCAAACTGACATATTAGTCAATTTTGTAAAATAAAACATTGCAATTATCTCGAAAATGGCTCACCATAGAGTAAAACAGCATATAGATAGGGTACCTTTGACTTTTTTAGTTTTCAAGGTCATTTTGGGATAATTTGGTGCACTTCTCTCAAAACTGGAATAAAGGAATATTTGTGCAAAATTTTTAATGAACAAATTTAATGCTGTTCTTCTGGCTGTTGAAAATTCTTGAGTTTCAAAAATGGATGTCATTGACAATTTCATTCCTTTCTATGCTTGAATATTAGTTTTAAATTCTGACATTCAAGCTGATTGAAAATCATTTCTGCATATATTGAAAATTAGAAACACTTAAGACAAAGCTTTTAAAGATACGGTACTTTTCACATGAAGCTTACTTTTCTAGAACAATCCGCAGGGTCATTTACGTTTAAATATCTCGTCTTGAAATTTTTGCACCTAATACGATGCAAATACTACTTTTGGCACAGTAACTAATGTCTCCTGGCAAAGCAGACAGTTATACTATTATAATACTACATTTACTGACTGTTTTCGGGACTCATTTTTTATTTGAAAATTGTAAGAAAAATGTAACTAGTTGAGAATAAATTTCAGACCGCCAGTCTTCATACTATCTTCCTCCTCCCTGGCCTGCAGCTACCCTACATGACATTGCCAACATAGTAAAATGCTGATGGGCGTAGCTTCCTAAAGTTTTTAAGCTTTCAAAAGTTATGTTATTTACCACCAGCATGGTTGCCCTTCAAAGACATCATGGGCCTGAAAACTAGAACTTAAATTTTTGAATTCCAGCAAATACTAAGTCTAAGACGCATACAAAATCTTAAGATAAGCATATTTTTAGCTGATATATATATTAAATTTGTAACAGCGGATAAAAAAGGCCTGCTGTGCAATTGTTATAAACAAGTGTTTCTTGCGTAATTGTATAAGTTTAAAACACAATACTTAAGCAGTTTTGAGAAATGAGTGTATGGGCATAAGTGGAAAAATATTCTGTTGTTATGACAGAAGAAACATGCCTTTGGTACATGGTACTTAACTTGTAATTACAGGGTCTAAAAGTTGGGCAACACAAGTTGTAACTGCCTCTGACAAGCTTTAACAACCAGGTGAGGCTTTATATGCCATAAATCATGGAATTTGGCTCGGGGACACAGAACAGGAATTTTTTTGCCTAATTACATTCTAAACCAAGGCAAGGTATGCTACTTAAAATCATAGTGACAACATCCCTGGCCCATCCTTAAAAATTTGCCCTTCATCCTAAAGGCCTGCCCACATTACTGCACAAGGTATTTTGTAAGGGCCGAAACAGAACAAGCTGCATACATATGACTGGTCCCTTGGTTATTGTTGCTGGATGTTGTAAGGATTGCAGAAAGTTAAAGCACACTTTTTAATAGTAGCTGACTGCGCTCAACTTATCAGTTAATGCTTGAGCAATTCCAGTCAGAATGCATGGTTAGCTCTTAAACCTTTCTGCAGCCTTAGTCATCGACTCATCAAAATGCAGAACTGGACACCAGAGACGAACAGACATGGCATGCGTCACTCTCACCTAATCCCTGGTTGCTATAGTGACATGGGCAAGAGGGTCAACCCTAATGACAATTTCAACCTCCGCAATCCGAGCAATCCGATTACAAACTCTGTCTGAGTCAGAGTGATATGACAGTGGTGCTTCCATGACTGTAACATCTGGCATTGGCCCAGTATTATTCTACACATCCATAATCCCCCACCCTATCAAACCACCTCCTAATATGGCTGTGCATACCGCATTCCAGTGGCTGGACCCTTTGGGTAAGGATATGATTACCAACAGTTACTCAATAAAAAAGGCAACTCATCCACAGTGGGGTATGGTCCCCTTGGTTATTGTTGCTATGAAATACTGATTTCATTAGATTAGGAGACTGGCAGCACATAATGACATAACTCCCTTCTAGGATCTCAGCCGGGACTCCACGTCTCTGAGTGGTGAACCATTGGTGGCTGTAAATTCATGGGAAAAGTCTGAACTTTATTGCGGATTACTAGATACTGGTACTTTGTTTTTCTTTTCACATGATTTGGGCACACATTGAAGCAAATCTACAGAACTGATAGAGATAGAAACAGGTGAAATGTTCACGTAAAATGATAAAAAAATCTTTTTGACAATGTCTATACTTACATGAAGATGAGAAATAAATGATCTGTCTATCTAAAGAGCTGTTTGTTATGGTGAACAAACTATGTCGGTCACTGATGAGATTTTTTATTGCTGTCCTTTTCTTAAAATTAATGAAAATAATATAATGAATAATTGTTATATACCAGAAAAATCTTTGCCATGATAGGAACAATCGTCTGATAAATCCCTTAACTGCATGATGACCCTTTGACTGTTAAATGTTCACCCTGGCACAATTTTCAGCGAGTAGCAGAAGTGCAGATCATCGATGTTTAGACAATAAGTATTGTGTTTATTTTCGGTTGTGTTGCCCAGGTTCTGGAATGCCACCTCTCTAATGTGACCACAATTTCTTGGTTAAATAGGGTGGCCTCATTTTAGAGAGGGACTGCAATAATAATAATACCGAATATGTCCTAATAGAAGTGCATGCCCTAATAGACACGCACCACCCTTTAGCAGAAAACAAATCTCATCAAATTCACTCCAAATGCCTGATAAAACATCAAAAGATCGTCCAAAAACACTGAATTCGAGCGGTATTCCGGTCTGTTTGGCTGCCGCACATGCGCAAATCTCCACTTCCTTGTAAACAAAGGTCCACGCAGTTCCTGTTTACCGTATATATGCGCATTGTAGGTACCGAACGACAGGCTTTATTGTTGAAATTAATAGACGAGCACCCAAGCCTTAGCACTCGCGCACTACGCTTCTATTAGGACATATACGGTAATAATAATAATAATAATAATAATAATAATAATAATAATAATAATAATAATAATAATTTGATCCACATTTTGTCATACCATAAATGTTGAAACAAAGGAATACACTGGCAAAGGAATAAAATAAAAGTTTATATATTGGCATAGTCTAGTTTCATGGTATTGACTTGAAGACAGTCACATTATAAAAAACTTCACTGCTGCTGGTGTAATTTACTAGTTAACCTCAGCCTCAGCTTGAGGGCTACTTTAGCTTGTGGCCGAGTTATTAAATGGCACTGAAACCCAGACTTATGTTACCATCATCTGTTACCAATATAAATGTCTCCCTAACCAGGTGTGAGCAATCTGGGCCATTTTTTCCCCATTTTGCCCTTTGCCTTGTGACACTTTTGTCACCCATGTCTGATCTATGTCTATTTTTTTTTTAAAAGTCAATATTCAAGCATGAAACAGGGAGTGTATCATGCATGAAAAAAATAGAGAAAAGAGACACTGTAGGATAATTTGGAAGATATTAGAACTGTGGCAGATGCCAAAGTTGAGCAGCCTGTCCAAGGATGGGGTCCGAGGGAAGCACAGGAAACATACGCCAAGGCTAGGTTCCGACAAGGTTCTTAGTCCAAAAGGCTAAACTAATCACTTTTTGAAGACAATCACATTGCAAAAATCTTCACTACAGTGGGTGTAATTTACTAGTTAACCCTCAGCCTTCTGAGGCCCCAGCCTCAACTCGGAAACTTGAAGTTCAGTCTTGAAAAATCTTTCAAAAAATCTTTCAAGTCCAAATGTAATCTGAAGCAATTGAAAAGATACCAGATTCCAACTTAAGTTCATTTCTAGCTCTTTAAGCTTTTTTGAGAAACCAAACCCATGCCATAGCAGGGTGGTGGGTTTTGGAGGGGAAAAAAGCCTCATATGGCAGAGGGGACTCAGTCAAGTTTGAACAAGGTGGGGCTGATGGATGACTCAGCCAGTTTTATGCAACAAAGGAGCTGTTAAAATGTCCGCCTCTGTTGCAACAAGATGCTTTCTACTCCCTGAGCCACAGGAAGCCATGTGGGTGACCTCAGATGGCGATTCAGATGGAACAGTCTGATATGGAACGAATAAGTTAGTTTTCACTATTTCTTTTTGTCTCTTTACAGACTGGAAATAAGTGGAAAAAAATAGTATCTGTTAAATTTGGTTTATGTAAATTTGCTATAAGCAAGTTGTAAGAAAATATTATGTGATATTTGTACATGTATGTGGTGTATATAAATGTGCTGGGGTTTTGATTGTGTTTTTTTATGATACTAGTAATTTCATGTGGTTTAATAAAGTTAAACATTTCAATTAGAAAAATCAAACTTTTGTGTGGTATGATTTAACATCAAGTCATACCACAAAAAAGTGCTTTGCATATCATTACCCCTGGCAGACCTGTTAGATCCATCACCTGCTCTACTCCCTGGCGAATATACACCTTCTTAACCTTGGCTAATCCAAGTATAATTGCCATGTTTGTCCATTGCCAGGTACTCATTTAAGGTTGAGTGAAGCGAGTCACCATTATTGTCACTTGTAGCCCATGCAGGACAGTTTTTGGTAAACCAAATGGCTTATGTGGGACTCTAACCTACGATGTTGTGGTTGCGAGTCAAACATGTTGACGATTCGGCCATCCATCGCAACCTGACACTCAGGTCAAATATAATGATACAGTTGGGCTTCCTATATGTGACTTCCTATTAGTGTTTAATGATGTATGTCCTAACTGTACTCCTTTATGAGATGGTGGGCCTTGAAAATGTATAACCTTGAATTGGACATCCCAACCATGTATGATAAAGTCCCAGCCATGTGTGATAAACTACTCCAGCATGGATCCCAAGGTGTGGGGGAAACAGTTCGGAGCAGTTTCTGGAGGCCTGACATCACTACCATTGAATGAAAATCCAGTATCCGCTATCACATCCATATCAATATTTTATCAGTAAAAAATTTATGACAGTACTCAGGTTCTGTTTACAGCATTTCATTATCACAGGATGATATATACATGTTAATGTCCTACTTTAGATCTTAAATATTTTTTTATGCATATTTTACACAATATTATTCACACATGAAATACTACCCTGCATACTAATGTAAGTTAGTTTCTTGTCTAATAAAATTCATGAGTTTCTAAATTTAAGATTGTTAAATAAAATTGTTTCCCCAGGGGATTTAAGGAAAAACTTCTATAAAGGGCAAGTAGACTGCTTTCATGTTCACATTTATATGACTTCTAACTATGATTTGTGTATACATTGTACTGCCCTCTTAGGCTGGGTTCACACCAGAAAAATTGTTCCGGAATATTACCGGTAGTTCTGAAATAGATCAGTACATTTCAGGTCTGAACATACTGTTCTGACATAAATTAGAGGCTCCAACTGAAATACAGCAGCTGTTTTGGTAAAATGGGTAGGATGACTGTTCTGGAATAACAGGTATATCCCACTTGTCTGGTGTTAACAGAACATTTTTATTTGCCACCAGAGGCTACTGTGAGATTTGGATGAAACATTGGATGAGATTTCCACGTAAATTGGTCCCACCATATTGTTTTGTTGCATGTTTGGTTGAGAAGTTTAAAATAAATTTGAAAGATGCCAAATAGGGCAAAAACCTGGGAGAATAATGAGGTGGGATGTTTCATTAGTTTCCATTAGCCTGTGTGCTGTACAGGAAACCAGTGTTCGCGAACAGGAAAGCTACAAAAAATCCTTTCCTGTATCCGCCATGTTCTTTTTTGGTGAAACAAATAATGGGCAAAATGTTGAAACCCGGTATTTATGGTTCTACTGGTATTTTCAAATGAGTCACCATAAGACATTGAAAATAGGTTAAACTCTAGCAAAACTTACTTCCTCCATTTCCAAACACAACTTTAGAAATCATACAAAGTGCAAAACGGTTGTCTCATGATCGTATGGACCGCATGCCATCTAGAAGATTATTTTGGTTCTTATAATTGGCAGCCTGCGCTTCTTATGCTGGATTACCTTTCTGGGTTGGAACGCAGAGTACCCACGACTTTCAGCAGATTTCTATTGATTCCTATACCAGAAGACTGTCATGAACCCAGCTTTAATGATGTAGTTATTTGATTTTAACAATCAACTCAATCAAAGTTTAGAAAGCACAGGTACCTACCTAATAAGGTCTTCAGTTACTGCAAACGCGTTCCTACCCTTAAAAATAATGGGGTTTTGCTCAGCTTGGATAACCCTAAAATAGCAGTCTTGAATTTCCGCTTGCCTGGACTTAAAAAATTCTTCCTATCTCTCTATAAAACGACTTCAGAGGCCATGTTCCAACACATGTTACCAATGGTTCTGTACTCCCCTTCAGTTATTCCTCACACCTGGCCAAGGTATACACGAAAACCACTGCCAGGAGAATTTCTGCTTCTGCTTAACCTAAGAATGGCCCTTCGCTGGCAGAGTGCATCAGACAATATCATATTCTGTCGGAAATCTAACGTTGGAGTTTGGGGATAAATGGTGCCAAATCTGATGAATAACAGGGAATGACATTTCAAGAACAGTGATCAAAAAGATTAAAATCTGGTTACCATGCTGGTATGTGTTGCAATGTTCAGTTAAAAAATATGGTAAAATATTATAATAAGGAAACATAATGTAGTCAGTCTCATACACATGCATTTGGCCATCGTTATTGACACGGTTCATAACAAAAGTAAAATAGAGGCACCTGTCCATGTATCTGAAGATTGGTACACTGGGCTTAGTGACAAAAGTGTTGGCAACATATTTTGCCTTTTTCATACTTTCTTTGTGTGTTTGTTTTTCCTTTGTTTCTCTTTTTTTCTTCCTTGCTTTCCTCCTTTGTTTCTCTTTCTTTCTTACTTTCGTTTGATCGTTCATCCTTTTCTTTCTTTCTTTCTCTCTCTCTCGCTTTCTATATCTCTTTCTTTCTTTCTTTCTTTCTTTCTTTCTTTCTTACTTTCTTTCTTTCTCTCTTTCTTTCTTTCTTTCTATCACTCTTTCTTTCTTTCTGTCTTTCTTTCTTTCTTTCTCTCTCTTTCTCTTTCTTCTTTCTTGCTTTCTTTCTCTCTTTCTTACTTCCTTTCTTTCTTTCTTTCTTTCTTTCTTTCTTTCTGCCCCCTTCTTCCCTCCTTCCTTCTTTCCTTCCTTCCTTGTGGAGGAGACTTGCTCCTACTCCTATTCCAATCTCACTGTCTGAGCCCTAAGGGCCTTCATTAGGGGCAACTCAGCCCGAGGGTCAAATATTCCAATCATGAACCAGGGAGCAGAATTTGCAGCATGTACATGTACAGCTGCTTCTTATCAACTGAAGCTAATTTGTCTGCCTAGAGGGGAGGAGATGTGGAAGGTCAAGAGTTCCTGTGCATGGAACTGTAGAAGAAGAAACATGTGAGGTCAGACTGTTGGTGGTGAGACTTTTAGCTGTGTCAGCTCAAACTGTGTGACTGATTAGTATTGAGCGTTCATGATTAGGGCTCTGAAGTTGTAATGCCAGTTTAGTCAGATGTGACATTAGCAAGGCAAGGGTTCAAGGTGGGGTGAAACAATCTGGATGAATCACAAAAGAATATCATTATGGCCAACTTTTTTATGACATCAGAATCTGGAACCCAAGAATACACACATGTACATACGCGCATCAGTATGTACATGCATACCCATGTCAGCCTACGTGTATATTTATTATGTAAATTATTATGTGTATGAAATGATTTAATATAGTTGTCATGGAATTAGTTCAATTCTTTGGCAACCATGTGCGACTTTAGCCATTATATCAGAGCTATTTTAATTTATGTAGCTGAATAATCACCTGTCAATTATAATTGTTTTAAGATCAATAGAAATTGACATCCGCAAGGAGGAGCATGAATGAGTAAATAAATCATTATCATGCTTTACATTGACATTTCACCTATGAAAATTTTGTAGAGGACAGAAGTCAAGCCATCCCATTTTGATATGGGCTTTGGTTGGACACAGTCAGGGATAAACCCTGGCCTCCTACATTTCAAAGCCACGCCTCAACCACTAGACTACTGGATGCAGGGTAAGCTGGGGTCATGAAAAATAACACTGAAATTAAGTCATGTGTTAGCTTTCAATGCATACTTTATGACAACATGCCCATAAAGGCTGTCAGCTGGGTGCTATAAAGAGAAGATATCCGCTGTCCTGCTGACAAAGCAAAGAGTTACAATTTGTTATCTAATCCAGTGACCTGGCTGGCCTAACCTCATTATTATCTCATATTTAAATTGTTAATGCAAATTTTGTTTTCTCTGAACATAGTCGCTTCAAAATTGCCGTGACAGTCTGCAGGCATATAAAAATGCCACACAGTTTGTTTGATACTGTTAATATGACAAGAAAGACCACTGGCACAGTGGAAAACTCTGCCTGCCAACAAACTACCTTTTGTGACATCCAGATTAAAGTGGTAATATAACAGCTGGCCAATATATCTATTCCATGCAGATATCCTTCCAATCAAAATCCAAGTGACCTTGACTTTGACCTTTCAAGGTCACTCAAAATCAAAAGTCATGATGTCATTGGACTCACCATATATGGTTTCCTATTAATGGTTAACAGTAACATAGGTCCTAACTAGACTCGTTTACAAGATATAAGCCTTCAAAATATGGGTGACCTTGACTTTGACCTGAAATCTGCATGACCTTGACTTTGACCTTTCAAGGTCACTCAAGGTCAAATG
>JAAUYG010013111.1_pt1 | contig 15037 bp, 12 predicted proteins | sample 7278091 | NCBI WGS metagenome assembly JAAUYG01 (sample SAMN14350201, study PRJNA611818) | marine sediment metagenome | isolation source: surface marine sediment (0.6m) | place: French Polynesia: Moorea | collected 2018-08 | reverse complement strand
TGATCACAGAGCGCTAATTGTTTTATATATACTAACCCAGGCCGATCTGTTCAGTCCATCACCTGCTCAACTTACTGTGCAGCATACCTCCAGAGACACGCTACAGAGCATTTTACAAGGAGTTATATTATATTACTGCAGATCAGCCCAGATAATATATTAACGTACGGCTCACATCGTGAACATGACTACAAATATCTTTAAGAAGGTCAACAGATTTTCAGCTGGACCGTATTTAGACAAGAACTATCCGTAAGTTTTTTTTTTGTTGGCTGGGGAGATATGTCAGAGATATACGATGGCACGTCCCTATCAATTCTAACATGATATTTTCTTTTCTTATTAGCTATAACCGTGAAAATGTGACATTACTCCCCCTCCACACCGAAAAAAGTTCAATGGCCATGTCAATAACTACTAAACCTCGTTACTGCGTTTTGGCTTCAGATGTGAAACTTATTGCCGGAACTGTTGCTGAAAAAAAATTGCCATGTATATTTTGTCCTTGACCAAATGCTACTGGAAGAAAGAGATGAATTTATTGCTATTCTTTCATACAAATGTTCTGACGTTTTACATCCTAATACAATGGCGTGGTTGAAATTGTTTTTGTTTTTTAATTGTTGTTCGAACTTTTTTGCCACGGTAGCATACACAATAAACCCACGGAGTTTACATAGTATTTATTTAATTTTGAAAGGCATACAACACTCAAAACACGCTGGAAACCCTTATTTAGTAATACGACTTACGTCGGCAGCGAGATTCCGAAGTACTGCGGCAAGTGAAGACAAAATTCTTTGATAACCTGTGTTAATGTTTTCTCATCCTTCAAACGTAAGATCTTAAACGTTATGCCGTCGTGGGATAGCCAGAAGTTTGAAAGCATGATTACGTTTGACGGCAGCCATTTAGAATGGATGGAATCCCTTGGTAAGTAATTTGTACCACATCTTGAGGTTAAGAGAGCCGAACATGCCATCTTGGAATGGCAAAACTGTCCAAGATTTGACATCATATTACCCATCGATCTACACACAAATATCACAGCTAAGTATCCTACTGGTCTGTCAGCTTGCTACTTTCCATACGCATAAGAAATCGAACGATGGAATGTCTCTTTGTTGAAGGATGTTCCATGTGTAGGCTGTGTTGTCAATGTTACTCCTTTATCTTCATTGCCGACTTCCTATTTGTATAATTATATTTTAGAGACGGCTAAACCGCGAAACAATATTAAGCTTGTGTTACTTATCTGCTTGTATTATTTACTGCTTGTTAACATGTACATGATTTGTATGATCTGTACGTCACCTCTAGTGACTAGACTCGATGCAACTTTCAGGGATGGGGGCTGGCTTCGCAATAAACTTCTTGAATGATGCCATATTAGCAAATGACGAATCAAAGGCCGAAGAAAGGCCCAACCCAGACGGACCGTGGTTCACAAAGAGGCTCCACATAGAGATAGACGACTGTTTCTACGAACATGATTTGGTCAATTTAAAGCATATGAGCAAGAACGTTTGCTGTACTATGGGTATAGGATATGTCGGTAAGACGTCTTATAGTCATTACTTCGACTTCGAATTCACAAACAAACACGAAAACATACAAGGAAAGAAGTGTTGTATTCGAGAGGAAATAATAGCCGTAGTGGTGGATGAAGCCAGGATGAAACCGGCACCGATTCCTGTCCAGTGGAAGAAACGATTCGATTCTTCACAATCGATACCAAGGGTTGCTACTTTCGATTTTACTTTCCCAAAGGATTTGACTGTTGTTTTCGAGTCTTCGATTTCAGTTCCTTGGGATGCTGTCGATATCAATGCACATACTAACATGAAACTGTACCTGATCAAGACCTTCGACTCTATACGTGAAGCCCATACTCACGGGCTGATCGCATTCACTACGTCATCAGGGTTTCAGCAGGCTAGAATCAAAGGAGTGCATGTGAATTTTCACTCAGAAACGCATCTGGAAGATACTGTGAGCTTTCAACTAGCACGACCTTCCTTGCAGTTAAGAAATGATACCTTGTATGTCACCTGTATGGAAGGAAAAAGGATGTGTACCCAATGTGTTGTTCAGTTCCACGAGCATCTAATTTTTAAAACCAAGGAGACTATAACACCCTTACACGAACCTGCTAAACTATAAAGCACATACAAAATATCTTGTTTTATTTGGTAATACTTATCGGGTGTTATAGGATAATATTAAATAATATGTGTTCTGTCATAGTAATAATTATGTCTACAACACTCATACAATGTATATATTTTGTTACTGCTACAGTGCTAGTGCCTGTTACTGCACATAACAGTGCTCCAGTGCACAAAAGGATAACAAAGAGTGAATTACACGTATACAGCAAGTAATAAGAATGTTTACCGATTAAAATTTACCGATAATGTAACAACTAACTGATAATGTAAAAAAGAAATCACCCGATTATGTAACAAAATATGCCCGATAATGTAACTTCGAAATTTGCCGATAATGTAACAACAAATAAATAAATGTAACAACAAAAATGCCGATAATGTAACAAGTCTTTTCCACACCAGCCGAAATGTTGACATAAGTATACCAAACCCGACCCTAATGCCCTTTCGTACGTAATACCCAGGTTACATGTTTAATTGTACTGCAAGAAAATGCTATTCTGCTGGACTATTAGCACAATGTTTTGTCTCTGCTTGAATCCGTCGTGCAGAGCTGATGCTAAGGATACTGAAAATCCTCCACTGTTCGGCCATGGTCGCCAGTACATGTATGTGTTCCGTTCCTAATTGTATTTCATGGTAATTGATACATGTATTAATACCATATTTTACAAAAAAAAACTTGTGGCCGTATCTCTAGACTTCTTTCTTCTTTCTTCACGCTTGATTTTCTTGCATGTGTTTTCTTACTTTCTTCCTTAAAAGCAGTGCGCTGCATATTGGATTTTATTTATTTATTTACCAATATATTTATACTGGGTAGGCCAGTTAGAGTGATATGTATTCTACCTTGGCGCCCAGTTATAATACAAAAAAATATGACACATTTACAACAAAATACTATTTAACGGAAGTTATTAAAACACCTTTTATACATAAATTTAAAAGTATCAATAAAACCAAAGTTCTTCAGATCACCTGGTATAAATTATTGGATGGAATGTTTCAAATGAAAAAGCAAAGCCAAAGCAGCTGCCAACATTCTAGGTCCACGGTATCTAGAATTATTGTGTACACATTTAAAAAAGTTTGAATGTCCTATTTGTTTCTTAATTTGACGGGAGTATATGGGCGGAAAAGTTTTAAACGACTTCTTCACAACCGCTGGGCTAATGCAGTTCTCCAAACTCTGAGTTCAATTACGGCGACAATATCTACAAATTCCGTTTAACATTTTCAAAATTTAAAACTTAATGTCAAAATAAACTTAATAAAATTTCATGTTTGGAAGAATGTTGTGACAGATTCTTTCCTGAGAGTTTATTATTTTCAGGACACCTAATATCTACGGCCATGCCGACAGACATCCTTTTAACATATGGAACGGATATCACAGCAGAAACGTTGTTACATACGTGTAGCCTCAGGATTCCAGTACAGGGACTCAGAAAATTCTAGATAAAGACATACTTCAATTGACGTTGGAAGTTTATCATGCTATGTGCGAAAGCCACTGGTTCTCACTATTAATATGGAAGATAGTTTCTTCAACAAGCTATAAATGAGTGTTAGTGCAGGATGCAACGATAATGAGACACACCGTAGTAAGGGTTCCCGACAATTTATGGGCTAATTTAAGCACGCGTAATTTCACCTAAATTGGCCGCTATATAATGTCCATATGTAGACTGTTGAGTTCTTTATGTGTCCCTTTAATTTATCGTGCAGTATGGTTTCTGGATTTCGTTTTCATAAATAAAGACACTAATATATCTAATTTGTTTTGTTTTGCTATCTGGAGTAATTCTATTACAGTTTATGTTAGCTGATTCACCGCAAGCATATAAATTGATTGGTGTATGCAGACACCCAAACTTATGCAGTCTATGGACACCATGATGCAAGGTATGATGGAACATAATTCAAATACCGTCTCATAGAAACTATACTATACACGTATACTCTGGTGGTGTTTTATATAGCTTTGAAGGAAGCCGTGACGATCGAGCTCCATCTGAATTAAATTCAAACTACATGTAGGTCTTGAAATTAGTCATTGTCCTATCTCAAACACTTTTAAGACCACGCCAAACCATCAATGTGATGCACCTGTACGTGTATTGTTCAAACGCTGCTTGACTCCCTGTTATGCCGCCTGTGGTCCACCATAGATTATTATTTCAATACCTTAATGTTAGGAAAATAAAGATCTTGTATAAATTGCGTAGAGGAACGCTTGGCAGCTGCTAAAGTTCGTTTACCCTGGCCACGTAACCAGTAAAGAGACAGACCGCGACTGTTTTTATTCAGATTCGCCTAGTTTAGGACCCACATGTACTAGGTGATTTTTAATCCTTTACAAAGTACAGGTCCCGTTTGATCAACATACAGTACTATTTCGATCTTGGTATTAAAACATTGCAAACAGATGGATATGTAATGTAATTTATTGCACGAGTTTCTAGATTTCAGCACTCGACCATGCAAGCCATGAATGCAGATGGGCAAGCCCTGTCATCACGATGACACATGTACTTGTAGGCAGCCACGTGTATCATTGTTTTTCTTCCACGTGGCTCGCACTAGTGTAATCTCACGCAAGACTCAAATTTTTGCTGTACTAATACATGTACGCTCTTCTGGACACTATTTTTTTTTTATTTGTCGGTTAGCAAATGGTTAATTGGTCAGCTTTGCCAACCGAGCTAATATATAATACCTTCGGTGTCCTACCGTGCGCAAAACACATGACCCACAGCATTTTATCAACCTTATATTTAGCTAACGTTTTTAAATTTGATTTTCGGCTCATTTTTTTATAATAGTTGGCATTTATTCAAGTATGTAATGCTAACAGTGAGGAAATTGTGGCAATAACCGACTTCGCATTTCAGGATAATCGAGAAATATTTTTAAAAAGGGAGGGAGTAGGGGAGTGGTGTGTGAGTGCAGTGATGTCAAGGTGATCTGATGGCCGTAGGGCGGTCAATCGCTAACTTGCCGTTGAAGGGGCCTGGGACAGGAATTAAAATCTGACCTGGCTAATATTAGAAAAGGCAAACCTCCCAGAATCTAAATTGGTGCTAGGCTTTTGGGACAAGGCGATCGATGATACATGGTACATGTATTATGGTCAGACTACACTGGCTACGGATGGGCACGTTACAACAGCTGTAGGGTGGGAGAACCAAGATTTTGTAGTTATCACCAAACCTTTTTGGTACCAAGCTTCTTATGACGATGTAACTTTTATGACGATGTAACTGTCATAGAACCACATACTAAACATGACCGAAGTTTAAATAGGAAGTGTTTCTTAAAGAACCGTGTTTTCGATGGAATATTATCAGGTTTGAGGAAAAAAATGAAACTCAGGGTTTTTTATTTTGGGCTAGCTTGGATTTTTGGTGCTTCAAAAGATTTACATAGTGATTACGGTCCAACTTTAGGATTCAGTGCGGTTTCTACATTTAAGGCTTTACAATTATGCTTGGGGTGGTGTACATTGCCATTACGGGGTGGTTATATTAAACTGTCCGTGTATAGTATAGAATCATGTGTATAGTGCACGGATTGCTACACTTGTTAAGATAAGATAAGCTAAAATTATTTAACGTCGGGTTGTAGTTTAACAATAAAATTAGTACGGAGTACTATTAACTGACACGATTATGACTGCAATGTTGATGAGTATGGGGTGAGCGAAATAGGCGGTGGTGAGGCGAACGTGAATGACATGAAATTTAAAATGCATAATTATGTACAATAAGAACAGCTGTACGTGGGTCCTGCCTAATTCTGTAAACATTGTTTAAAGTTATCACTATCTATGCAGGCTTTATATGAATTATTTATCTAAAGTTGTTCCGTAACATGGCGGCTTGATATTTGAAACAATTTTTGCCATAATGACTTGTGGAAAAGGCTGGTAATTCTGATGGTTTAAGGCGGCGTCCGCAATACTGCCGATCGTATTTCTTGACTAGGAATCTATTGTATAAAGGAGGACTGTTTGAATATAATCTGACTACCTCAGCAGCAATAAATCACTCAACATACAATAAGTCTGTCAGCCTTAACTCCTAAATCACTGTACAAGGAATTAAAGTCATTAAAGATAAAACGCAGTGCTCTGAACTGAACCTAAATACCATGCCTTACAATACTCAAAACTATATCACAAGAATATCAAAGAGAGAATTTCGAATCACAGAAACTACTAAGTTGGTGAGCAATAAACCTTTTCAAATATTTTAGATCAGAGGGAAGAACACTTATCGGCCTGTAATTCTTTTTGTTCAAAATACTGCCGTTTTTGTATACAGGTGAAACTTCAGCAGTTTTTAAAGAATCTGGAAACACAGATGTCCCTATGGACACATTAACGAGATATCGTAGTGGTTCACATAAAACGAAAGCACCAATAGTTAACAATTCGGATGGGATATTATCACAATCCGTGGCTTTGTTGCTTTTCAGACTGCTCATCCCCTAAGTTTCCTTGATTGCTGTTTCACTAAATTGGGTTTACATGTAAAGAATGTCTGGTATATTGATAGGGGCGTCTAGATACATATTGTAAGGCTTATGTGTAAAATTCACAGATAAAAATGAGATCCCCAATGCTGAAGGTAAAGCCAGACACAGATACCAATGAACTGAACGTTGGAACTGATGTGAAATCCATATATTGACTGATCAATGTACTAGTACTAAAATTATATGACAATCCAGATGCGTTATCGCTACGCCCTGACACATTTACCTGATCCACATATAGTCGTTACACTGTACATACTGAGGTGATGGCACACATATTTTATGTGTAGAGTGTCTATACAATTTTCTATCTCTTGTCGTGGGATTCACCACTTCGCACAGGCTGATCTGCTTGGTGACAACATTCCCAATGTCGAGTGAAAGTGTAACTGTAGTCAAACACAGATTACACGCTGTTGACCTCCTTTTCTGCGTATAATCAGCCCCTTTGTTATGATACAGTAGACCATTTACCAAGTCTATACTCCTTTCTAAGAAGAACAACGTACACGCCACACCAGCTAAGCACCACGAGGTGCTATAGTTAATTGAAATATGTTATATTACATGGACATTAAGACCATATAAGAATTCCGGGCATAGATGTTACGGGTTTCACTGCAGCATCTTATCACTCTGTGCTGAAGTGTCGCGTCCAAAGGTTAATCTGCCACTATCACTACATGTACATGCTGAAGTATTATATGTACGTTCAAGGATTATTTGCAGGCTGCGTTGTCATGGCTTGTAGCAGTCTTATTGAACTGGCCACCTTTTCGATTTCAGTCACATTTTCTCACGTTCATTGTGATATCTCATGTGGTATCCAGACAGGACTTCAAGATATTAATTCTGGTCTAGGACTTGTTACAGTGTGACAAATAAAAATCAACAAATTAGAGGTAAGATGTTTGTATTATTGGTAGTATTATATGCTTGCAATGAAATTGGTCAGAGCAGTTGTATTGTCCCATTGAGTTTATACAACTGTTCGGCTAGACAATTCTAACAGGTAATACTTTTATATGGAAGAGATTAAAAGTAACTTTTTTCATTGACGGACTGTATGAACTTTTCATAAGGTGCATGTGCCCCTATCTTGAGTTGGCATATTCCTGTCAAATGCAATTCAACTACCACACCTACTATTCTTAGAAAATAGTTAACTTCACGATACTTACCGTTATGATGGAGATGGCAAAACAGATAATTTTTTAAAAATATTTTCTGACTCATTGCAAGTTGAACAGATATGGCCCAGGGGACATGGGGCCAGTTTCTGGAAGAACCTTAAGCCTAGAGTTCAAGTTCTTAAAGTTCACCTATCTCATTGGCAAATATTGTCTTTTCTATGCTTAACATCACTAGCGGACTTTTAAAGAAACCGACCTCTGTTAGTTTTTTTCTCTCATTTCAGTTACTGGGCAGTACCCTTGGGTCGGTATGACTACCCCAAATATCTATAAGAATATCAAGAGACTGACACAAGGCGAAGGATGTGATCGTGATTACGTGTAGGGCATTTAATATTTTTCTTGTTTTTGCACTTACCTTTCCCGCATATTTTTCTTAAACATTGATAGACACCTTAATACAAGTAAGTGGATCCCTTGACTTGTTAGAAAGTTTCAGTAATATTCGTCACTTGACCAGCCATGGCAGCATATAAAAAGTCCACCTGGAGGGTAGCTCTTGGCAGTATTCAATCTTTATTTTTTGAACCAGCCTTTTGTGATTAAATAGGCGTAGAAGCACATACTGCATTCTCCAGTGGGTTGTCCATATCCTTAAACTGACAATCATACGTATGGTTTACTACTCAGAAAAGCTGGCAGGGTATGGTCAGGGTATAATAACCAAGAGCGCTGGACATACATGCAGATGGAATACTGGATTAATTGGACAATTCATACTTTTGAATTGACACAATGGATGACTCTTACTGTCTTCACTATATTTCCTTTTAGGGGGGCACTCTGTCCTACCAATGAAAAGTGGGATGAAGAAAAGTTTCAAAAAACATTTTCATTTAGTTGCAAGAATTTTGAATGGATGGAGACATTGGGTAAGCAAAGCTGGTCTGTGTATGTCAAATGAAGTCCATTATCGTTTGTTTTTGATATTTAGACGTTTCACTCGAGTCGAGCTGCCAACCTTGTACATCCTTTCCAAATTTCCTAATAGTAATCTCTGCACCATTCTATATTCATGTGCTATTGGCAGTTCAATTCAGTTTGGTGACACAGCATGCTGTCTATAATGCCAAGATGACGTGACTAAGCACACCCATGCAGCAACGTTCTCAGCGTCAAGGGCTGCAATGGTCTGACGATTTGAAGGTTTGAAGAAGAACGTTTGTTTATACAATCGTGTTCCAACAATCATCAACATTTTTGTGGTTTCGATACTTTTTCGAGCAATTGGCACAAGTTTGCGACTAACGCATACCTATGTTCTATTTTCAATAGCAAGCCTGTAAACTTTAATAAAAAATAAAAATAAAATGAGAACGTGCAAGACAACAATTTGAAAGCGTTATGCCATTCATAATGACAATGTAATCCATACAATCAACGTATACATGTGAATTTACCCTACATGTAAATTTTATCTGTGATTTTTGACCACGGCTAGATGTAATGCCGATTAATGTGGTTGATTGTATGTCTCATTTACACTAACATGGTTATATCCTCCAGGTATCGGCGCAGGCTTGGCACTAAACCTGACAAACAATGCGATGATGATATGCCACGCCAGTCAGGATTCCAATCCAATTCCGGAAGGGCCTAAGTTCCTGAAGTCACTTCGCTTAGAAATCCCCGAGACTCTCTATCAGGAACCCTGGGCACATCTTGTGAATCTAAGTAGTAACGTCTTAACTACAATATCTGTTAACTATTCCGGAACCACGTCTTCCGGCATATCAATAGATGTTGCATTCCCTGAAAAGTTCAAAAGCTGTGAGAAAATTCCTTGGTTTATTCGAGCCCGGTATGCTATGGTCTGGGTGGACCCTGCAACCAGAAAACCCACTGCCTTGCCTGAAAGCTGGAAGGAACGATATGAATGTTCTAGGTCGGTCACTGAGGAAACATCCCCAGTAATGTCGCCACCAAAAGACGCCAGAGTGATTCTGGAGTCTACTGTGCTGCTTCCAGGAGATAGCATGGACCATAACGGGCACGTCAATGTAAAGTCATATATTATAAAGGCCTTTAGCTGTATAAAGGAGGCATACACTCGTGGATGCTTTACCTTGTCTAGGTCTTCGGAATTTTCACGAGCTAATATCAAGGTCATTTATGTCACTTGTTACTCGGAGACTCTATTTGGAGATGTGTTGACATTTCAGATGTTTTCTCCAGTAGATATATCCAGAAAAGACACACTGTATGTATACTGTTTGAAAGGTGACAAAAGATGCACATTGTGTCAAGTTCAGTTTTATGAAGATATTATCTTTAGTCGAGATATTTGATGCTACATGTATGTCCCAAGTTCTACGGGTTAAGATGGATTTGCGTTAAGGGAGTTAACAAGTCAGGGGCTTTTTATTAAGCTGTAATTATTCTGAAATGCCTTCTTCATATTTTGGTAGTTGTTGTTGTGCATACGATTGTCCCAAACTAGGACACCAAACTTCCTAATGCAGCTGATAAACACCAAGAACAATATCCTTTGTGTGTATCTTTTACATCCTCTCTCCTTGACATGAACTCGACATAGACAATACCATATCTTGTGGTCTTCAAGTGTGCCCTCTTGTGACACATACAGGCATAAAAAAATGATTAGAAAAATGGTTATGTGAAAATGTTATGTCAGTTATTACATATATGTATTATATATAGGTTAAGTTTTTTGCTAAAAAACATTGGGAAAATTAGTACTATTAGGAGGGATGTACCAAACGGCTACAAAAAACAGATTAGGCAGGCAGCGGTGACAAGATTGGATGATTACTTTGCATGTTATTGTTAGTCATGCAGGCGAGAGCACACTGATGCATCAGGTTAGGGGAATGAGGGCAGTGAGAGAGACAGAGAGACAGAGAGACAGAGAGAATGAGAATTTTACATTTACATGAAACTTAGTTTTGCTCTTTGGACAGCAAAAGCAAAGTAGGTCTCAATTTGACTGTTGTGTGGAGTAGATAACACACATATGTCGGTAAGTATTTTATTATTATATTTTCGAATCTGAATTGCTGTGAATACTCACATACAATTAATGGTCTTGTCAGCAGATAATTGATATCCGGATGATGGGACATGACCCGTGCTTGGCTCACATGCAATTAATGGGCTTTTCAACAGATAACTGATATCCGCATGATGGGACGTTATCGGCTCCAGGAATGGCTATGCGGGATGCACAAACGTTTACCGGTACATGTTTTGCTGACATCAGTACTGTGCCAGTGGTACTGTGCGACTTATACAATCCAGACACGCTCGCTATTTTGCACATCACGTTCTACCCAGAGATGAAATTCGTTCCTGGGATCAGCGTTCTGTTGTGCTTCAGTCTTCACCTGAGCCAAGCTTCTGTTGAACTCAATCCGGGGGCCGGTTAAGAAGCACCCCTTGGCGAAGAGTATCAATATGACGGAAGACCACAGGATGCAATATGCATGGAGGAAACCTGGGAGGAAATTGTGCAGTGTACAAAGGGTCTACGTCCGTTAATGATGAAGAGTTTCCCATGGGCTCTGACTGATATAACTGAAATCCAGAACGAAAGTCAAAAGCAGCAGCAGCAAAGTGATAACTATAGAGATCCACTGGATCCAATAAATCACGTCTGTGAAGTGTTTGCGGACTTCCTCAAGTGTATGGATCAACATGCTATCCCAATTGAGTGTTTGCTAAGTGGTTCAGCTTGTCCGGTTTTTGTTGTCCACACTGTCCTTCACTTTATTTGCCACATGCAGCCCAGGAGCACTGATTTACTGCACAGTCTTCAGTGCTTGACAGAAAGTCGTGTACTTGATTTGTTAGTATTCTATTTGGCAGACAGACCTGGCACACATCTGGACGACATGGCCCAGGGAACTGTGAATGCGCTTTTCAGATTTTTGAACAGTACTGCTGTAACCAGGTACTCAATTAACCCGTTACTTATAGATATGGTGGTAAGCAGCGGACTTATTTGCCTCCCAGAAAGCGTGATATCTCAAGATATCTATTTCATTGTGGACAGAAAGTGTGGATTATATGGTGCCGATCTTGTGCGCGATTACTACCTTTACTTCCGTACTCAATTTACCAGTGCATTGAACGAGATGGGTTTCTCTACCGACATCTGTAACAAAGAGACCAGGGGATATACCGTGACAAAAATTGATAGAGTTAATGGCACCCCCGACGATCACACTGAAAGCGATGGCATATCTGGAAAATTATTTGACCAGTTTCTGCAAGAAACCAGTCCAGGGACAGCAATGGATACTGTGTATGGACACGGTTTGAAGAACGTCATAAAGACCATATCAGACAAGGAATTCTGCGACCCGCTTTTTGGGCTGCTGCTTTCATTCCAAGCATGTGTTCTTCTGTCCTACGACCCATCTGGGAAGGCGAGGTTTAATGTTCTACAATTTGCACATTCTGTTGCCTTTCCAACTTTCGCACCCTTCCTGGATAGTTCAAGCTTGAAAATTTTCCGCTCGTGTTGGCATCTCTTACAGCAGAATTGCGGAGCCAATACCACCTATTTTGAATATAGTTACCGTGTGTCTTCTGGGAGCAGGGAAATCCAGAAAATGATGGATAATCTGACCTGTGAGTGGCAGAACATGTTGATACAACGATACATAGAGGCATCGGAACAAGGAAATATTTGGCCTACAAGCATGAACGCTGACGGCAGGCCCATGTGTCTTTCGGAGGGAACCTACACATATGGAACCCTGACTAACTTCATGGCTGATCTTCTTGCTGTAGTATCTCGCGGGGTGAAGGAAATATCAGCAAAGTGCGGTATGGCATCAGCAAAACGAATTCAATTGTTTTATCACAGGCTGAACTACAATTGGTACACGGATGTAAAGTTTAACTATATGATACAAGAATCTCTTCATCAAATACCCCGTCGTCTATTTGGCAATCTGTTTATACCATAAAATTGTTTGAAACTATAGATGTGATGGAGAGCGAGTCATATAGAAATAGGCTGGATACATTTTACTGGTCGCTATTGTGCACGTACCAAGGGAAATCCAGGAAACGGACTATTTGCATGTGCATGTATATTTAGCTTTACCATATCAACCTACACGACATAAATACTTAATTGCACAGGAAGCGATTGAAGCACATTCTTATTATACCCTATTTATCAATGTCCCTGCCCGAGTGCATTTGTTGTTTGCGCTCGGGTGCGTGGGGGTGGGAGTGGGGTGGGGTGGATGTAACAAACTATCTCGAAAGTATTTAAGCGATCAACTTAATTTTAGTGGCAACATACACCCTGAGGCTCTGGCCCAGGGACGAATAAGCTTATTTTGATAAATATCGCCCCAAGGTTCGGGCTATAACAGCTTAAGGGCTAAAACACTAATTAGGACGTCATATATATGTAGTCCAACTGCACAAACAGATTTAGCTTTGAGTGACTTTCAAAGGACAGACGCAAGGCCAGTCATATTTTGCAGGCTTATAAGTTGTCAAGGGCCCATATTAGGCCACATGTTACCATGAAACACTAATAGGGAATCATATATATGGCCACCCCAACTGCGCCATCAGATTTGACTTCGAGTGAGCTTGAAAGTCGCACTTAAGATCATTCACGTTTTGAATGGGAAAACATATACGGGGAGGCATAGTGTGTCATCAGGTCTGACCTTGAATGTCCTTCACATGTCAAAATCACGGTCATTGATTTTGTATTCTCTTGACTTGTTGCTTATTTTGATTAATCAAAAGCAATGAGCTCGTCACATGCTGTTCTCAAACAATTTGTTTATTTGCACAACGACTGGGTATAACTGTGATATTTTTCAGTTATACATGTATTGCAGTGATAGCCAAGCGCCTGTGGGCTTGCAGTATGTTGCGATTATTGTTCAGTATCTGATAGATCGTTTTAATGTATGGTTAGCAATACGTATATACAGTCAAATCTAATGTAATCTAATTATTATTTTCTGTTACTACTATTTGTTCTGTACAATCCGTTTTCGGTGAAGTAAAACTTGTTATTAAATATCTACGTTCTGAATATTATTAGAATACGTTTTGGTAGACCATAGTGATAACTATTTCTAATCGTGTACCAAGCACGGTTTTATCTGTGTTTAAATATTTAACGGACTGACATCCTGTAGTCTATAGATATAGAAAACCTGGTAAGGGGCGACTATCAATTTATTTGTGCAATGTATAGCCTTCTGTTGATATTTAATGAGTAAAAAAATATATAATAATACAGCCATACAATATCTTGAGAGGTAAGTCTATGGTTTGGACTAATAAAATAGATTTGACAATTACTACACTATCCTCTGTTCGTTGTGTCATTAAATGCATTCCCCTACCTTATTTTAATTGGTGTTACACATGAACAATGCGCCTATCCATTTTATCTCATTTTACTTAATGTTCGCAATCACAATCCAGTCTGCAAAAGGTTCATTACTAAATTATACCAGTTGCAGCTTCACTTCAAGTTTGATGCATGCATAATTCTGCGGGTTTTTTTTAGTTTGCGATGTCTGTCTGATATTCGTTATAATAGTATGTTTTCCACAACGATGTATAGAAACTATGTACTGTATATTCACGAGCTGCTTTCACCTGCTAACTTGTTCCATCTGTACATGATTCCATCTGTTATAACAGTATGTTTTCCACAACTATGTATATTCACGAGCTGCTTTCACCTGCTAACTTGTCCTATCTTTATATGATCACAATTTGGTCTGAGGTTTTACCTCAAACCAACATCGGAAATGCCAAAGCAGTAGATAATAATGTAGGCTAGCTAGAATAGGGTCTTCAGTACAAGGTTTACATTTCATCACTTTACATCCTTTCACTTCCCATGTTGCACAGAGTGCGTGTGAGACATCCATGATTGTAGAGTAGTAGTAGTAGTAGTAGTAGTAGTAGTAGTAGTAGTAGTAGTAGTAGTAGTAGTAGTAGTAGTAGTAGACTGTAGTAGTAGTAGCAGCAGCAGTAGTAGTAGTAGTAGTAGTAGTAGTAGTAGTAGTAGTAGAAGTAGTAGTAGCTGCAGCAGCAGCAAGTAGTAGGAGTAGTAGTAGTAGTAGTAGTAGTAGTAGTAGTAGTAGTAGTAGTAGTAGTAGTAAAAGCAGGAGCCAG
>JAAUYG010042170.1_pt1 | contig 15038 bp, 13 predicted proteins | sample 7278091 | NCBI WGS metagenome assembly JAAUYG01 (sample SAMN14350201, study PRJNA611818) | marine sediment metagenome | isolation source: surface marine sediment (0.6m) | place: French Polynesia: Moorea | collected 2018-08 | reverse complement strand
CCCCCCCCCCCCCCCCCCCCCCCCCCCCCCCCCCCCCCCCCCCCCCCCCCCCCCCCCCCCCCCCCCCCCCCCCCCCCCCCCCCCCCCCCCCCGCCCCCCCCCCCAGTTGTGGAACGAACAGTTTCTACCAAGCCGTAATATGTAACACGGAAGGCAGGTATTCCACGGCTGCTGCTGCTAGACTAATGGATGAGTGTGGACACGTTAGGCTAAGATTTAGTATTAGTACCTCTTAGTGGTCACTTGCCTCTCAGAAATGGGGAATTACGTCTGCTCCATCTGTACAATAAAATAGGCTTGCTTTACATACTTTTCTGCGAAATACTATCTCAACGAGCCCTAGAAACCGAGCGACATATGCACATACCAGTGAATGCCACTGCGCACGCTATATTTTATGTGATTTTTTTTTATTTGGCATAACGCCAACAAAATATATTACTGCTATTGACACAGGGCGACAAGTATCCTTATGCATTTTCTGTCCCCGAACGAATCTATAGTAGCAAATTTTTCAGCTTTATTCCCATACCTTAATTCAAATACTATAATGGAAACAAATTTTAAATTATTGTTTGATGATTAAATTAAGTTAAAATGACCAATACACCGGAGTAGTGATTTAAAATGTACAGCCATTTATGGTTCTATTTATTTGATCTAAACACAAACAAACCATTGGACATCCAGTAAGCCACCTTTAACAATATAATCCAGAGTAGATGTAGACAATCCTTTTTCTGAAATTTGCATTAATCCATGTAATTATTTATGTAAAGCCCCAGGCTTATGTGAAAGGCGGACGGACGGGCGGACGCCAAAGGGGTGTCAGCATGTACCAAGTTGTAATAATACTAACTACTTTTGGTAACATGCAACAGGAAGTTCAGACTACATGTTTAGTTAAAATTTGGAACCAAATATCCCTGATATTTGTTCTGCATATACAGGTGTACTTATTTCTCCCAAGTCTTGCCACTTTAGGTAACATTAAAGGCAGCCTGATAAAGGTAATCCCAACTACAGAGATCGAGTTACCACATATTAGTTTTAAAGTCGACTCCTGGTTGAGTATGGACACTTCCATTCAAGCACACACAAACGCCGAAGCCTACATTGTCAGGCCTTTTCCGTTAAGCAACAGAAATGTCATTAAGATCGTGGCATATAGAATGCAAACAGCTATATGCCATTACAGCGCATAGGTAACATGTAGCTGCATGAGGTTTGTATTCTGGTTGTTATACTTGTTGAGTACTGCAAACGCCTTTGTGCGATAATGTAAAAGTACATGTACTTCAGCAGTGAGCTCGTAAAGTGTAAAGGATCATTAAAATCCTTGATGATCCCAACATATAATAAACAAAGCCAAAGAAAACGCTGTACGCTGGTTTCTGAGTGTTTCAGAAAAATCTTCAGTCGAACACATCGGGCGTGCGTTGAAATAAAACACGAGGCCCCGGACCTCAACATTTAGCCGGTTTGCGCAGCACTGAAGCAAAGGTGAGTGGTGGAAGAAGTATTTGACTTTTTTCTTCTTTTTTTTTTAGAGGGGGGGGGGCATTTTTTCACAATTCCTATTCCTATTTTTGTGTGTACCGTAGCTGGATATGGCAGGAATAGTTACAACTGTGACACCAGTTCAATCTTGAATATGCATGCCATTTCCCCGAAAATCCATCACTGCGTGCCTTGAGTGACCCCAAAATGATTTTGACATGTGCTTGCAAGGTAAATTGCATCTTGCTTCAGATCGATGGATCGCGACTTCCAGTCTGGCATGCTGGGGTAGTTGCATCTTTCTTCCCATTCACCGCGAGCTGTTTGGCCCAGTTTTGCCACGCATCATTTATGCAGAACGGGGGCTTAAAACAGTGCTTTCGTTTTCGAAGTGTTTCATTACTATATTACACTGCTAAATTTAGGTTTCGGCATAAAGTTGTGCATTTAAGTTCACATTTTCAAATTACTCGACTTTTTATGGACCATCAGAGGGTACCCGCAAGGATGGCTGTTTGAAGGAAACGAACAACCGTGGGAGGAGAAGGATTTCGAAAATGTCATTCAGAAGATGTGCAAGTTCACAAATGATCACAAACTGACCTGCACCTGAACTGGACTTGCATCTTTAGTGACAAAATATTTGTTATATAATAATGCACGTTTACACTTCACCCCACCCCGGCACAAAATTACGCCCGATACGCTCTAAGATCACTCTGTTTGAGATAACTGAACTGTCTGAACTTTTAGCCAAACGAAGAAAAGAATCAGGAAGTTTTACATTTCAAATTCAAAACACGTCCAGCCTATAGGTGAATCCATTTGTGAAGGCTTGTAGAGAATGTTCACCCCACATACAGACGATGGACGCAAGACGAAGAAAGTCTCCGACTCACGAGCCCCACTACAGCAGGGCATCGGCTGAGGTAAAAATAAAGGGGTACCGACCTGACGACAGCAGCCACGCAGTATCAGGCAGAGCTGAATATTACACCTTTACAGCCTGCGGCGTTGGTTTCGAATTTTTACAGAACCCGTGGACAACCCTTCGCTATAACCCTTCGCTACATGAGACACACCGAAATGCCACACATTAAGCGTGGGCGTGATGGGTTCTCTGGTCCAAAATGTAATGCAAAAAAAAAAAAAACCCCTCACTTGAGGAACTCGAGAGGTCACTCGTATCCCGTCCCCACAGAGTGCCCGGGGAGATGAATATTGTATTAACTGGTGTGCAATATTTCCTGCTTGGTTCAAAGGGATGTAGCAGTTAGCTGAAGCTTGTCTGCACCCTACAAATACATTGCAACTATTGCCGAAACTGGTAGATTTGTGTGCAAGAAAGAGGAAAAAAATCGTGTTTTTTTGTAACACTAGCCTCTTTGCACTCTCAATCCCATCCTAACAAACACAACACCCGAAGCCTTACCGTTTTTCTGAGATAGCGCTGCACAATGATTACTAATTTTCATTTATTTACTTTTTATTTATTTTATTTTACCTGCACATAGTGGAGAAGGGATATACATACAACTTTCGTACAATAAAACATGCAGGTGCATTAAATATCACAGAACAGTTGTTAGAAGGTGGGCCAGCAGGTGCTCCTCTGAATATGGCTGAATATAAACTTTTCACATAGATGTAACGCTCTTAGAGAGCATACATGTCCATCCTGACCAGAGTAATATTTCTTATTAGGCTGGATAAAGAGAAGCTCCATAAAATAAAAATTCAAAATTCTTGTTGGATTTGCCACCTTCACAATTCTGTGTAACTAACAGACTTGATAGATATTGCTTCCAATAAGCCTGCTTACTTAGACCTAAACTTTGCTTGATAAGTTTACACTGTATAGTAATTAAGTCTCTGCAATCATTGATACTGATACATTCTAAACCATAAGATATTTGATTGATAACAAATATGCTCATACAAATAACACTTGAACATTTACACTTGCACCTGAGTACAGAATTCCAACTGGACTAAGGCTATAAAATGATTGTCTACATTTATCTGCCCGATGATCAACATGATCAGTACATGTGCCATTGTCATGAAAATTATTGCCTAAGATTTCTAGCCGGATTTTGACAATTCAGAGTTGTTCATGAGCCATGTCGGTGTTTCTAAAAAATACTTGGTTTTCCTATTACCATACACTTGGTCTTACTATTGAACTTAAATCCCCACATAACACTGCAATTATAACATGTATCTGTTAGATATTGCAAGCCAGGAACTGAGGCAGAAAATAATGAAATATCATATGCATAACAAAAGTTATTATATATTCTGTCACCAGTATTTATCCCAAATTTAGTATCCTTCAGCTGTATTAAAAGGATCGTTGAGAAAATATTGAACAGATAAATTAAAGGTAATATAACACACCCCTGTCTGGTACAACGTGTTACCTTGAAAACATTACTGATACAACCATTCCATTCTCCACATGAAGACTAGCAAGGAACGATTGACTCTCTTTAAATTTACAGCAACTCATAATATCATTCAGTAAAGCATTGGCCAGACTTCTTCCCCTGCCCTTACGGAAGCGACACTGAAAATCACTAATATTTACCTCTGGCATTATTGTCCGGGTGTTGTAATAAATAAACCCTAATTTACGTGTACGTCAAGACACACCATAAGATGTATTACCGTATCCATATGTGAAATGCCAAACACTGAAACAGTTTTATACAGAAACTACAGGTTGCATATCGACAACACAAGCGGCTTTAATGCGATACACCGACGCCAGTCGTCTGAGTGGTTACCCATCCATCTCAAACATCGCCTTCTTCCTTAAATGGCCTCAGAGGGATGAACTGCTTTAGGCCGCTGACGTTTTACACAGACGGTTTCGACAGAATTTATGTATTTTCTGTGGCTGAAAGCATTTCGATATTATTTTTTTTTAAATTTTCGTCAGATATCGCAGTTGCTAAAAGGCCAGTTTCATGATCAGTTATTGGGAAAGGCGCTTTTCATAGGCAGCGCCTGTGGCATGGAACAATCTACCAAGAGAGACTCGAGACACTTCCATCCCTCTAAAACAATTGACAGGCTCCTTAAAGACTCGTATGTTTAACATTGCTTCCCTAATTAGTGTTGTATCAGCCGGATTTTGGCACTTTATAAATTTCAACAGCTATTCTACTACTACTGCTGCTGCTCCTCCTCCTCCTCCCCCTCCTCCTCCTCCTCCTACTACTACTACTACTACTACTTGCATATTGTAATTGCATTGATTAATATTATTTCAGTGCTCATCAGGCCTGAAAGGGAACCGAAATATCCTCGCTTCTTCTTAAAATAATCCTACTTGGTCTATCGGAGCAAAAAAAAAAACCCCTTACAATGAGTTGCAAACCGTGAGACTCTGAATACACACAAAAGGACGCTTGAATATATTACGTCCATATAAGTAAAAGAAACAATCCATTCTGATGTCAAAGAAAAGTGATAGATATTTTTAGGTTACTCGCCAGGGATTGCCATCTCATCACATGCTGATTTTCCAACCATCAGTCTTCCATCATGCACGTACATTCTTGCGTAATCGGTGAAAAATAATTGCCTGCAAAGGCGATCATTCATGTCTAGCCTTTGCTGTCTTCTTATTCCAGCCAGGCCAGAATCTTTCGTGATGAGACACAAAAGCCAGTCTTGTTTCCCCGCCGGCAATCATAGTTATCGATTTGGTCAGATTTCCTCATGCGGGTAAATCTCATACGAAAGAACACCGACTTCTGCTGCAAAGCGACAGGGCAATTATAGAACTCGGACAGAGGTCACCGGGTCCTGACGGCACGAGAAATGATGTCCGCGTAAAAACTGTATGTCCTAAACGATACAACGCTGCACATCGCTACTGCTGATGAGCAAGATGCTTGAGAAACATTAGCAACTGATTATCTGCATCCGATAGAGATGATGATGATGATGATGATGATGATGATGATGATGATGATGATGATATGATGATGATGATGATGATGATGATGATGATGGTGGTGGTGGTGGTGGTGGTGGTGGTGGTGGCGGCGGTGGTGGTGGTGTAATGTCACCCACTAATTATGCTGCAGCATCTCAAATTTCCAGACAATCATGACAGTTTATGCTAAACATTGAGTATTCTAATGTCTTCAGTGCCAACACAACCACATTTTGAAACTTTCAAATGAAAAGCGATAAATATGAACCCCAAAAAGGTACATGTACAATAACGCTGACGAAACTAAACCACGTCTACATCTTCCTTTTCACAGACATATTGAAAACTGGTGGCACGAGAATTAACTCTGTAGATTGGTTTTTGACCCACCTATCGTATTTCTCATAAATTTGAGGCTTTCGGTAAAAGACCCATTCCCCTTCTCACACTAAAGCGAGCCACAGACTTTCTTCTCGCATAATATCCGAGTGACGAGAGCAAGATCTGGAGAGCTACTTGGGTCGCGCCGTATATCTCTTTCGTAGGCATTTGATCCCTTTATGACCAGTCTTCCGCCGGGATGAACACGAGCGGTGGGGGGTCAGAAGGCGCTGCTCCGAATGACTGAACGTTGCCGGGCAAACTTTCGAATAGTAATAACGGTCACTTTACGATATTTTAACGGGATCTGACCCATGGTCACCCCCTGCCATTCAAATCATGGCAGCTAACCGTAAACCCCACGTTAATTTAAAAAGAAGACGTCGAGGAGGGGGGGGGGGTGCGGCTACGCAGATGCTTCGTTTGTTTGGTGTAAGAGACAAAAGCAAAGCTGCTCTGAAAAATCCACACATTGCTGGCCAGTGTATATATAATTTGTATTATTAATTATACACACGCTATACAAGTGTAAAACATAAAATTCGTTTCCGTAACAGACTTTATTTCTGTTTATGGGTACTCGGTGGAAATTAAGCCGAGAAAGAGATATAGAACATCTGGAGAACGTCTGTCGTGGACGGGGTCTTGGAACGAAGGATTTTTGAAAGTGAGTGGTTCCTGTTGAAAAGATGAAGCTACATGTCCCCATAAATGAAGATGTAGAGGTGGCTTGGTTTTAGGTTCTGTCTTTACATATCAAAGGACTGTCTTAGCTGGGCCAAAAAGCAAATGGTCAATTAGATGAAGAGCTGAACCACTCTAAAGTAAAACGGAGCGACCTAAACCGAATGCTCGACGGTTTTAACTAACAAGATCATATTGCAAGCGGTACCATATGTGCAGAAAACTAAATTATGATTGGTCACGTGAAAGTGATTACATGTAAGTTCCATGTAACATAATTCTCGATCTTAAATTAATCAATTAATAATCAGCCATTCAATCCACCCAATCAGGGCACAGTTCACTTTCAGTTGAATCCAACTTGTGTGAGTCACAGAATGTGTAACAGCTGAAAGAGGCCATGCACAACCTACACCGTACACGTATTAAACTTGTAGCGCAGAAAAGTGTTGGCCTACTTTAATGCAGGTTGGGTCCTTTGGTTGGTTTACCGGAGAGGCATTCATGTATAACCCTGTGATAAACAAGGTTACCTATATACATGTATATAATTTACCTCTTTCACGTTGGGACCTACTTTGATTCGAAGCCATGTGTGTCTCAATGGGACCTCAATGGACTTAATTGTTGGTATTGGATCGTTAATGCAAGGCCACCCTGCGGACTATACATGTACCCCCCGCTTTCATTGGATGTTCTTAAAATAGGCAGTCAATGGTCCTATTTATTATTTCTTTTTTCGAAAGTTCTTATGGATATAATGAGGGATAATCACACGGGGAATTTACAACAGAGAAAGGAATGTAAAGGCTATCCTGTGCCATGAAACGCGTAATGCCAACTTAAATCACTTTTATGATACTCTGGAGTATATAGTTGCCTGCATGTAACGCCTTTGCTCTTGGTGCACGGTTTTGGTGCCACGACAGGCAGCTTTACGAGCCAAGAGGACAGCGGATAGGAATACAGAACAATGAGGGCCCGTTTCCAGAAAAAAAGTCAGCAACTGAACAGAGTCAACCAAAGAGTAGGCACAATTTCCCAGTCTAACTTCAACCACGTTAAGAATCGACACCCGGGCCCACATAAATTCCCTCTTCCCTCGGCAGCCATTTGTGTTTAGGAGATGTTCGCTTGTGGTGACGCAATAGAAAGTAACAAGAGATTTAACAGTCGTCCTTCACAATGAAAGACCTCGAACAACATGGTCCCACATAAATCTTCTTTGTTCCAAAGCAATGTCTGCAACTCCGATATAACCCAGTGCCCTATGCTGTTTCAGAGACCCTCCTGGCTATTTGGTTTGGCGGAAACAGCTCCAAATTGAGCAGACAATAACGATAAAAGGTGAAAGCTGCGCAATAGAAAAAAGAGCCAGGCAACACTTGCCTTTATTCTTCTTTAAGGATATTGCCATGTAAAAGTTTAGCGACAGCGGGTGGAGTGAAGATAAGAAAAGGTCACTACAAAAAAAATCCACAAACTGTACTCCTAAAATACACATAATGAACGTTAATGCCACAGAAATAACACATGCAGCAGCAAGTAAAAATATTTCGCAGGTGTGCGAGACGAAAAGAGAGGATTTATGCAGTTTATTATTTAACTATTATTATTATTATTATTATTATTATTATTATTATTATTATTATTATTATTATTATTATTATTATTGTTGTTGTTGTTGCTGCTGTTGGTAGTAGTAGTAGTAGTAGTAGTAGTAGTAGTAGTAGTAGTAGTAGTAGTAGGAGGAGGAGGAGGAGGAGGAGGAGGAGGAGGAGCAGGAGGAGCAGGAGCAGCAGCAGTAGTAGTAATAGTACATGTAGCATTGTTATTGTTATTACTTTTAGTGCTAATATGAATCTGGGATAGCACTGCGAATTTCACATTTGGCAGACTGTTCGGAAATTCTTTTCCAGTTGAATTTCCGTCTTCTTCGCATTGAGTTAATAGTTGATATCAGTTGAGGTCATTCCCTTCACTATCTGGATAAACGGGTATGGACCTTAAAGCAAAAATTAGTGTTTTACCGTTTTGCTATGCGAACGCTGGGGTTGATTCAGTATATCCAATAATAAATAAAGTTGAGCCCGTCGAACGTGACGTCGCGGTGGAGGTGGACTAGAGAGTCCGGGCTGCCTCAAAGAAGGCCGCAAATAAGGGAACAATGATGTACGTAACTGGGTGTATAGCATCAACAGATCACCTCCATACGAAGAAATCGTCATATACATTCCATGGCTATTGTACCTCGAAATGGTGTAGTTGGGGTAATTCCATGGGTATGAACTGTTGATAGAAGCCAATGAAGTATATTTTTTCGTGGCATAGGAGAACCCCATTCTCTGTTAAATTTAAAAACTTTACAACAATAAGGTTACGAAAAGTGAATTTGGTGAGGTCTCATTTACCTGATTGTAGGGTGTATCTCCTTAAAATAAATCCCAAATTGTGTGACTCTATGCAGTTGTGTTAACTTGCTAAGGAATTTGTATCAAGGTAAATCTATCGGATCCTACTTCTCCAAAGTGATGTAAAAATCGAAAATTCCCTGCGCAAGATTTCACTTCCGGGCATCTATATAGGTGATTGCAAATTTTCCAGTGAAATTAGCATCAACAACTTTCAGACACTGGTATTTTCCAGTTATGAAAACACTTGCATTTAAGCTCACTCTTGTTTCTATTTTCCAGATACAAAATTATCATAATCGCTATGTACATGTACAAAACGACAATTACATATATACATGTATTATTGCCTATACAGAGTGTCCCGAAAAGCAATACTAATTCGCATATATACATATCAGTGACTTTTATGTTTCAGACATCTTCAATAGGTTCAGCCAATGCATCGCCATTCGCACTTAAATTTCAATAATTTGCTTATGTTGCACTCACCATGTCCATGATCTGGATGAGGGTCACTCCGAACTCTACCATAACGCTGTTGGTGGCGTCGTATACAGGTCTTACGCTGGGCTCGTAATGCTTGAATATCTTCTCCAGAAGCCTCTGCTCATCTGGAACTAGTCTCTTCTGGCTGGGCGGTGGCACGTGTCCATGTCCTTCTGGAAAGACAGTCGAATTAACAGCGGACGTCGTGGTGTTGCACGCGCAAGGACACGCGACAAAGAGGAGCACCAAGAATAGAGACCGCCGGCAGTTCGCTGTTCGGCTTCCCAAATCCAACACAGTGGACGGCCTCATTATTTCACTTGTCAATTGAATCAGATGCTGGATTATAATCAGTACATTGCAAACTCATTCTTCTCAGACTTCCGTAGGATTCATCAAGCCACACCGAGCTGATACGCAAGAGCCATAAGCATCACCGTGCCTCGTGCCACCGAAGCTAGACGCTCAATGTCCCGCATTGATATAGCACCATAAACCATATCGTATATCTCCAAATCACGCCCTAAACATTGCTGACCAAATATGTATATACACCAGCACAGTCCTGTACATATGCAATCAGTGGCGATTCCCCCGCACAGTTTAGGGCGACACTACTCTTGTTCTAACCCCCCAAAGGGCTTTCCATATCCCCGGTGTCACTTGCTAAATATCCCTGATTGACCTGTTGTGATGGGGTAGGCATCCCTCTAAAGCCGGTTTGCCTGCTACGATTGACTCCCTGGTTTTCCCCCCTCACAGCCACCACCCTTTTGGCGAGAGTCTCGCGGCGCGGTCTATTTGCTGAAGTGGCACTCTCATCGCGGATGGGAGTGCAGAGGGAGAGAGTCCGCCACCCTAAGAGTCCCATCCCATGCCAATATACACCGAGACACAAACAGGGGCGGAGACGTCCTTTTAACCGTGGGTGGTTTGGATGACTGCGAAACGGTCACCGCCACCAGATGGAGGAAAAGGACGGCTTAGGGTACTTCGCCCCACATTTGTTTCCTGCCGCAAAATCCCGGGGCCTTGCGCGGATGCCGTTATGGAGAAAGGAGCTAGCGAAGGGGAAAAGAATGGAGTCATCAACGCCAGAAACGTTCGGGAGAGATTGGGAAGCAGCCGAGTCATTTTCAAGGGAAACTATCAATAAAAAGCAAAACGCTAAAAAAAAAGGAGAGAGATAGAGCCTACATAAAAGTCGTCAGAAAGACGATATCGATTTGAAAAACAACATCTGGACGTGTTTCAAATCTGAGTTGTAATAGAAATATGAAATTACATGTACCACCACCTGACCACAGCATACACAAATCTCATTTTTTTGGAAACCAATGATTATTTATTGGTTCTCGTAGAAGCAGTAGCACAGCTGTGCACGCGGGACAAATTAAAATCAGCCCGAAATGTGAAGACAGATATAATGTATAGGCGTGAAATGGAATAGCATCAGCAAAAATATACCGGAATCCTCACAGTAAACAACTTTACACACACGTAGAAGTGTTGCATCTATTTTAATGCACTGCTTACGTAAACATATTGTTCTGTTGCAATTTAAATACGTATGTATACCCGTTTAATATGTTTGTTGAATTAGTTCCTTAACGCTTCATTCAACTCCGCTACGACTGTTCATTCAGTAGTCTACCGTGGAAATGTGGTCAAAGAGCATGCCAACAGAAGAGGCTAGCCATTGTTTACATAACTACCGACATCACACGAACATGGACGCGCCACTACCGCCGGTTCCCTACGTGTGGCCATCGTGATTTTCCGGAGATGCAATATGACGCCTCCCATCGTGATCAAGTGGCTCAGCACAAACAACCAATTAGGCACGACAAGCAAACGAACTTGGTGCGGTTATGCAAAAAGATATCAGGAAATATTGTTCCCCGGCATAGCATAATACGTCCATGCAATGCAATTACTGAAATAGAGATTGCTGTTAAACAGTCCTTAGAAAGGTTTATCATGATGTAAATCTTACAAGCAATGGCATAAGCTGCAATACTTTTCCTGCTTTAACGTCTTGATCGGATGAATGAGCGTGTTCCTGTTTTAACATCTTGGTAAAATGAACGAAATTGTTCCTGTTGTTAACATTTTGATGAAGGTAACATCCTCGTTCCCGTTTTAACATTTTGATAGGGATTAGTTAAAAGCTCAAGCTAAAAAAAACGCCTCATGAATATTTATGAAAAACACAAATCCACATCTCCCATTTCTTCCTCCTTATGAGTATTAGAACTATTAGAACCTCCGTGATTTCAGTAGAATTGCTTAACTTTCAACTAAGTTTTACACTTGTAAGGTTCAGAACCAATTCAATAGGTATCCATAGAAGACTCTGAAAAATAATGGGACTACCATTGGAGTATGGAGGGCCGTATTAGGATGCCTACCTCCGGGTATCAGAAAACCGGATTAATATAAAGGGTAGTGGATAGTGCAAGATACTGTATTTTACTGGAGATTTTACGAAGGAGAATAAGAAATGTGATAAATGCACATGCCCCATCGAAAAATAAAGTTATAAAGCACATCCAAGTTCCATACACGAATTGTGAGTTAAGGAAATCAGTGAATGTTAGAAATACTAGTATACTCGGGCGTACATTATTTTGTAACTTTGAAGGGCGATGTAGTGAAGGCTGGGAAAGGTACCGAGGACAGAGAACCTTGGTGGTTAAGTTTCACAGGAAAAATAAACAGGCATACTTAAAACGGAAGTGTGTGTTTTTCCAGAAAAAAAGTAAAGAGTTTTGATCGGCTAAACCACTATTCGGTTAAACCACTATTATCCCATAAAATTAAATTTACAACCGAAACTATACCATTCTTACTGAAAAGGGAAATGTCTTTAAACAGTCCTGGAAGCATATAATTAACATATTAAATATTACGTACTATGTAAATGTAGCAGCTTTGTCCGTCTGATTTGCTGAGCCACGGAGAAACTGTGGACGAAATAAGGTACAAGGTGTAAATCCCCGTGTACATTATGCAAGAACCTTAGGAAAGGCAAACGACACTTGATGTATCAAGGGCTGCTGGTTTCGATAACATCCCATCGAAGTTAATTACATTGGATCCCGAAAGTCTGACTGGACCAGTAACGTCACTGGTAAACACATGTATTGAAACATGTACCTTTCCCGAATATTAATGTTGAAATGTGCAGAGGCAGTGCCTGCCTATAAGAAAGGGGATGTACGGACAAGAAGAATTATAGGCGCACGCGTACTTTCCCGTCACTGTCAAGGTTTTTGGGAGTCATGTAACTGACCAATTGAGGCCCCTTTTAGAGTGTGTATTCCCCATATTTATCTGCGTTTAGAAAAAATCACAACTGTCAAGATGTACTCTTATTTGTGGAGAAATGTAAGTAGTCCATAGATAATGATTTTGCACATGGAGTCTACCTCTCGAAGGCTTTTGATTGCCTACGCCACTGTCTTATTCTTAATATATTGAACGCCTACGAGCTGCACGTGCGAGCGGGCATGCATTCTCTTGGGAAATTACATCAGGGATAGAAAACAGACAGTCAAAATCGGAATAGAAAGAAGTGATTGGTTACGTTTGCTCAAATGAACTCCACAGAGATCAAGTTTAGGTCTATATGTGTACAATGTATTTCAAAATGACTTGATGTATATAATTACATCAATGACAACACAATAGAACGTCGGATACTATTCAGCACCAAACAGTCTAATTGCAGAGGTCGATAGGAGAATTGTTACACTGGTTAGAGACAAACTATTTGCAAGCCAAACCAAATAAGTTACAGTGTACAATTTTTGACACGCAGAACACCAATGTATCTGCAGCTATTACTAGTAAAACAATGTTGAATCCATTAGATTCGTGTAGGCTGCTTGACATCCAAGTTGATAGACAATTGATGTTCAGCTCTTATGTAGCCACCATTTGTTGCAAGGCAGGCAAGCAGATAAACCCCTTGCTCGTTTATCTAAGGGCCTCAGTACAGTACAGTAAACTGACGATATTTCAAACATTTATAATATAGTGTGTCATTTTAACTTCTCTCCGATGGTATGGCATTTTGACCGTACAAGAATTTAAGAAAATCAAAAAGATACAGACTAGAGTGCATAACGATTTCGCTGCCAGTTGTGCCACCGTGGGGGATATGGCAAACAGGCCACTCACGTATGTCAAGCGTTTACGTCAAATGGTGACTGAAGTTAACAAAGTCTATCGCAATATTGGACATGTTTATATGGAACATTTTTAACCAGGTAAATCCGTTTTACAATACTAGATGTATAAAGCCATTGGAACAACCATCTTTGATACAATCACGTACGAGTTTAATTCTTTCACATACCAAGGTGCGAAAGAGTGGAATCTTTTACGTCGTGTTTTTAAAGAACTTACTACAAGCATTTAGTGTTGAAGATTTTAAAGCTATGATAAGGAAGTGGAATGGCAAGCAGTGTAACTGCAGTTTCTGTCATACATGTGTTTTATAAAGAATGAAACGGTAGCATTTAATTATTATCATCATTCATATTCTAGTCTCATTTCGTTCATATCCGGCTTCACATTTGTTGCAAAATCATATGCCATATCATTGTCGGTAAGCAGTGCGGGTCACTAACGTTATTCGATTTATTGATCAGGCCGAAGTTAAATTTGATCCTATCTAATTCATCATTCAAACCGACGTTTGCAAAGATAAAAGATGCACCGATAACATGCCAATGAGACACTATATACATTGAATTTCCTACTACACATATTTTCCTTTTCCATGAATTCTTATATCACTAATAGAGACAAAAGCCTGAAAGTCCAAAACAGCTAAAATTTTAATTACAAGATAAACAATGTACATGTGTAGAAAAAACGTGTGAAAAAAGCTAATCGTGGGGCGATACGCTTGGAATTTGGACTACTTTTTACCTTAATCTTATCCATGTGCACATCATAAGAAATTTAGCTAAATTCACGGATGTCATGCGTCACGCGAAATCTCGTGATACAGTAAGTTTGACCATTTAAGCACCCGATCCAACATTTTCCGTCAGTGGACCACCGGTGGAAAGGTACCATGAGCGCCAGTTGCCACTGACGGAAAATGTTGGATCGGGTGATTTAAGCCCCTGTCACAATTGGCTCCCGACCGCTTTAAAACACTTTGCGATCGCAAATTTAACAATTCGTACGTCCTGCCGCTTCCGTTGCACGATGCATCGCATTTGTTTTATGCGACAAAATGGTCGCATCAGGTCGCCTCTGAATTTTGAACATGTTCAAAATGCAGAGGCAACACTTGGCGATTCAAATGGTTGCACTGAGTCTCACAAACAGTCGCACAACGTTGCACAAGGTTGTGTTAACTCGTAACAGTGTTGCACGAATTTCGAAGGTCGCAAAATGATTTTCGCCTTTGTATGCGTGTGTTGTACGACCATGGGAGTGTTGCAACCATGTCGCATATTATCTTGCAACGATGTACTACCGCTGCACGTCACTTGCCCACTAGTATAAATACTCCGTATAAGCAAGCTATATTTTTTAGACCAGACTTGACTTTCAAGGGAGAAACATGGATGCTGCTGTACCAATACCTCCTCACAAGATGG
>JAAUYG010027322.1_pt1 | contig 15039 bp, 10 predicted proteins | sample 7278091 | NCBI WGS metagenome assembly JAAUYG01 (sample SAMN14350201, study PRJNA611818) | marine sediment metagenome | isolation source: surface marine sediment (0.6m) | place: French Polynesia: Moorea | collected 2018-08 | reverse complement strand
CGAGAATAGGCAAAGCAGTCGTTAATAGACGGCAGAAATCCGCAGGTACAGAAAAGACGTCTGCACTAGACGGAGCGAAGTTTAAAACTGAATTGTAGGCCGCTAACAATGCCTATTGTGATTGGCTGGTCCAAGCTACGCTTGATCGCCTTTCATTTGGGACACACCTCCTACGGTGGCTCAAAGGCGTCATGCAGATTTCTGTCATTAGGCGTCCTTTGTTGGTCCCGTATTTCAGGCTTTACTAGGGGCACTTCATGACCGGTGGTTGGCCGGGTCATTTCGTTTCTCAGACGGCTAGGGATCCGTGGCCGGGAGCCACGGCAGAGAGTTATGGTTTGACACCGATTTAGGTGATGAATATACGTTCATCTGTGCTGCACATGCGTTGTATATAAAAGGGGGTACAAGTGAATGAACAATATCTCTTCCTACACCATGTATGCATATCCCAGGAGTTTCAGGGCTATTTTAATCAAGTCCCATTTTTAGTAACACACATTAAATTTCAGCTGCAAACCAGCTGCAGGAAAATAATATAACGTCATGTATATACTGTATAATACATACATGTGTATAACATGTTTCTACACATTAAGGCTTCAATAGTATGTTATTAAGAATTTCTTTCTTTCATTACTGTGTGCTGAGCTGTACACAGATCTAGTGTACAATAAGCTACCAATGACACACCGTATTATGATAAAAAACAACAACTTCGTTTTCATTGCTGGCAGCTACAAGCAGTATAAGATAAAATTTCCATACAAAGGCAAAGAATGGTAGTTAGTAATCAGGTCCTTAGTTTACCTGTTTGAGCCTTGCATGGAAAAGATTGAATTTATATTCCATATTCCCTTTTGCATGCCAAATTTTACACATTACATTCCACATTTGGAAATTAAACACTCCTTGGTATGCCAGCATATTTAGGAAGGAGAGCTCATGCCAACACACTCACACAGCCGTATCAAAACATTCTACAACAATAAACCACACACCAAAAAAATTATTGAAAATCTCTATGAAGCACCAACTGAGGAAGAGTATTAATGCACACTTGCATTCAGACAAAGAGAAAAAGCAAAAAAAAAAGAAAGAAAAAGAAAGTAGAAAAAATATAACACTATGCATGGCTTTCGCTAATAGAGATGGACTTTCGTTTCCTGTTAGCGATGAATGGATGAGCGACCAACTCGGCGGCTGTGGGGCGTAGATTCTGATCCCTCGTCAGACATGCCCGAACGAACTCAATAGCATCCTGTGAGAACTTTTCGGGAAGATCGGGAACTGGTCGTTTGTCGTTGCCAATGGCAAATATAGCGGCATACGGAGCCACCTCGGCCCTACAAGAAGAACACAGACATAAATATTACGAGAACTTAGAACATTATAATCATTATGTTATGAAATACACAATACCATAAATTACTGCGTTTTAAGAAATGTCCTTGCAATTTCAGACACAGACTTCTTCTGATCTTTTCATTATTTCAGCCTATTTCAACAACCTATTAAAAGTTGGCAAGTTCACAAATTTACAGCCAGATTTAAAAAAAAACAACTTTTTGTAGTACCGGTATTATTAGATCATACTTTCAGTATGAGAAAATACCAGTGGTTTGTCAGATACTGACAAAAACAATGTATCCTTAATATTCATTTCTGGTTTCTGAAGAGAATTACAATAGATTTGATTGACTGTTCAGGACATATTTTCCAAATAACTGTAAACAATGGTATTAAATTATGACTTGTCATTATACTAGTAATACAACCCATAATCATGATAAATATGATGTACATACCATGGGGGTTTCCGGGTCGCCATTTCAAACACAGTGCATCCGATGCTCCTGAAAAGTAGGTCAAAATCAAGTTTAAAATAACAGTCACATAAGTGCAAAATATTATGGAGGATGCAACACATAAACATCTTGTATACTTCATTAATGCCATAACAAAACTATAACTACTGGAATTATAAACAACAGAAATGTGTACATGTATACACAACTCATAACATACTAATTCTTCATACCTAGTAATTGAATTTAAAATATATAAACCGATTTCTTCTTTTTTCTTCCTAACATATAATGTCACCAGTTTGAATTGCACATATGCTGGTTTGAATTGCTAGTAAGAATAATTAAGAATGATGTGAAGTAAATGAACTGAAAGCAACTTTCCTTAACATAATAAAGAAAAGGATATCAAGACCAAAGCAACACAGGTAGCAACAAAAGAAAGGTAGACTAGGCACAAAATGGAGAAAGAGAGAAGAAACAAAGGTATGTGGAAAGGTATTTAAAAGAAATCAGAGGTAGAGAAACAAGAAACAAAGACGTTTGCACTAACCATATATCAGATTTAGGCCCATGTCCTTCCTCTCTAACCACTTCTGGTGCCATCCAATATGGCGTCCCACGCATTGATCGCAGGAGATTGCTCTGCCCAGAGCTACTCATACTCTGTGATATGTTAATGCACATACGCTTGGCACAGCCGAAGTCTATCAACTTGATGATTCCATTGTGCATTAGCATGATATTGCCTCCTTTGATGTCTCTGAAAGGTGTAACAAATCATATTGCTTATTTTTAGCAGTATCTAAATCCATCTTATGAAGTGTTCAGTAGTTTGGAGAAATGCAACACAGGATTGCAAGCATCGGAGAATTTATGAAACAATGACTGTTGTCAATCTCTAAATATTTACAGCAAGCTCCGATTTCACACAGTCAGCAATCAAAATATAAAACAGTGTAACGAAAAATAAATGATGTGATGCGTCTTTGCAACATGACTCAGAAATGTGTGAAAGTTTAATTTTTAACTTTGAGTATGAATAAAGTTATATTTATACAAACCCCAACTTTCCACACGAGAAGAGTATCCCCGAACCACTTTCTCATATCAATGCCAGTTTTTATATTAATAATTGATGGAAAATTCACCTGTGGATAACATTATTGGCATGCAAGTAGTCAACGCCCTCTAGTATCTGTTCCGTGTACCGACAGAACACTTCTTCCTCCAAGGCTCCGAAACGTGCGAGTAAATTAGCGACTGAACCTCCGGGAACAAACTGCATGAAGATGCTGACTACATTGTCTTCTAAGGAGGTACCTAGATAACTGTAGACAAAACAGACAGCAAATATAATATGTAATATTTGACACTTTGAAATTAATAAAAGCGCTTCCCTTGCAAATCTAGCTATATGATGTAGAGAGGCATTGTTAGTGTTGGATACAACAATATCCAGATCTGAGACAAAGGAAATTTTGTCACTAAGCATTTACAGTGGAGTGTCACCTTAAGAAAAATCCAGAAATACAACCACCTCACAATTAAGACTATATATATGGGATGGCCAAAAGTTACAAAGCACTGATCTTGGGTTTGGACATTAATACCACCCTGGAATTCAGGCTACTTTGACATTGACCACCAGGGTTTTTAATTTCAGGTTGCACTGTATAACATTATGCCAGCACTATACAGTAGAATCTGTCTTGAAAGACAACCACATTGGCCACACAAATGTGGTCTCCCAAGACAGGTGGTCTTTGGTGACAGGTTCAATTACATTCATTTGAAATGTTTGACTTTCTGCTGGGCATATCTGGCCTTTCAAGACAGGTGGTCTCTCATGGCAGTGGTCTTTCAAATCAGGTTATACTGCAAGTTTCTTGAAGACTTTCTCTGAGATTGCATGAATTCTTATTTGATACACCACATACAGCTAGATATACATATTTTGTTGAAATGAAATCGAATAAAACTCCTAATTCAACTCACAGTTTAATACCTGGGACTTTTGTAGAGAACAACTCTTATTATTGCATCGCCGAGTTTTGCATTTATATTAACAAATGGACAGAATTCAGTCTGATTCCATAGCAACAGGGAGTATTTCACACCACAAAATCGAAACATGAACAGTCGGTTTCCAATAGAAGCAAAACTACCCTCAATCACATAGCACCCTTTAGCCAATCAAATTGTTACGCAATGAGCTTCTGCCATTTTCGTGTGAGAATTTCTCTTCCTTCTGAATATCTTGGGGAAATATTCTTGCCAAGGGGTTTAGACCCGGGGGGTTAGAATAATCCCTATATACTTACCCAACGATATGTTTGTGTCGCAGCGTTTTCAGCAGCTCGACCTCCTCCTGAATCTTCTCATATTCCTGCTCAGCTTTCTCCATGTTGGCCGTGTTCAACTCGATCTGTTTGACAGCGATTAGTTCCCCAGCATTCGTTAGACCGCACCAGACCTACAAAAGGGTGGGGGAAAAGCACACATATAATTTATTCATGTTAAAAACTTAAATGGTTCTTGCGGAGATAATTCATTTCTTATAACATGATGTTTTACTGCAGCTGAGACTGGACATTAGTAGCTCTTCCCGAGCATTCGGCCAAATATCACTGGCCTTTGTTAGGGGTCGGTGACTTCATTTTGTTATTTTATATACAGACACAGTTATCATACAAATAAATTTAACATGAATATATGGTGTTCCAGGTAGCCTTGGCCTTTTGAGATTATGCTGATATATATTCCACAGAACATAAATAACATTAGCATATTTGGCTCAGTAAATAAGAGGTATCATATCCTTGATGTTATTGGTATACAGTGAAACCTATCTTGAGATACCATTGCTATGAGAGACCACTAGTCTTGATGAGAGACCACTTGTCATGAGAGACCACACCATGAGAGACTTTCTGGCGGAAGGGTGGCCTATGAACAAAGGGTTCATTCCAAAAGAATTCTTCCTTAATGGTCTTTTTACAGTTTTGCATTATGGCTTACAGTGCCATAGGCTCCCTTCCCGAGCAGGTTTCCCCGTTTCCACTGTATCGTCTCAACGTCCTCGCTCATAGCGCTCCCAACTCGACTCGCTGCACTGGCGCGACCCAGACGACTGGTCACAGTCTCCGCCTGGTGGGAAAAAATAGAACAAGTATGACATCATCTTAAATCGCAGTACAGTAGTCCCCTTGCGGTAGGGACATCGATCCCTTCCGCCAAATAATTCTGTCCACATTAGGAGAGGTGTCCTTTGGTGAGAGGGAGGATTAAAGCCATTCATAGTAACTTGCTGGGAAATAATTCTGTCTTAAATATTAGAGAGGTGTCCTTTGGCAAGAGTGACCTTTAACAAAAGAGGAACCACTGTACTGTGTACCAGCACACTAAGTATTGAAATTTAAGGCCATAGTTCCTACTTGAATTTTTATCAACAACATGTGATGGTTCCATTGTTGACAACAACTGGTAGCTTCTAGTTAAGGCCAGATTCTCACTATCCAAGGCAAAGGTTATTGGTATGGTATATGCAATAATTATATGAGAACTTGATTGACAGGGCCAATTACATACGCCAAAGAACAAAACAATCATCAAGTCATAGGTCAATTTTCAGAAACCCTTAAGTATAAAGCTGCGATGTTAAAGGGGACACAATGGTGATTGAACTGTTCACGGGTCAATTTTCCATTAAATATTCATCACTACTGAATCCTTTCATGTAAAAAATAGTGATTTTCCCAATGACAAGCTAAGTAACCAACTCAGTGTATCCAGAACTCTTGGTACTGACCCTCTCCACAGGAATCAGATCCAGACTGCCATCTTCCATCTGTGGCAGACTCGCTTCGCTGAACTCTGAACAATAGGAATCCTGATCCTGGGGGAATATCATATTTAAGTCAATGTTTTATATGTTATGTGCAAAAAACATAAAGGATTAATTCAATAACATGTACAAAGTGGTCTAAATCAGTATAAGTATCAAAAAAATAATTAAGGTGTGAATCATGAATCTATAGTCATGATAACACAATAATGTCCTTTTCCTTGTGATTAAAATAACAATCTGTCTCAGGGTACTTCAGTGCCATAAACTTTGCTGTCACAAATACACTGCAGGTAACTATATATTCAGCTGCAGCCAATTTGAAATTATCATATACCACAGTTCAAATAAGTTTTCTGGCATAACATGCATAAGTGAAGTAACAAATTTCCTACCTTATATATAATGTTCTTCTTTCCCTTTAGACTGTCATGTTTTCGTATAAATCTCGGGCTTCTCATTGGAGCGACAATAGCAATCTTAGGTGTCCCTGATGTTTTGGGGGCAAGTGGAGGTTTCCCAACAGGTCGAGATTCTTCAAAATCATTGGTTTCTCTCTCTGCCTCCAGGGCGGCATTGCGGTACGTGTCTGCCAACCTCGTTAAGTTCGTTAATGTCCTTTCATCCATTTCGCTGTCTGCAATCTCCAGTGTGACATTTTTCTCTGTTTCTGCAGATGATTTAGCAGAAGGATGATTATCGCCAATGTTGTTTGTTTCAGCGCTCTGATTGGTTACCTCTCGGTAGCACGTTTTCTGGTTGCTGGTAAGCTCACGCTGGAAGTCTTCGCGTGTCATGGACTTTCGTGGCCTGGAATCTTCCTTATTCTGAGTACTGTTAGATTTCCAGGAGAGAGTCAGTGAGGGGTTTGGAGTCGATTTTAAAATTTCCTGGATCATCTCGTTGATTTCTGCCTCATCTTTGTCCTCTTTCAGATGGGATTTTATTGTACCGCCATGTTGCTTGGTCTGAGTCTTTGTCTCCCGAGTCATCGGTACTACCTTGGACTGTGGTTTGCGCCCTTTTGCAAGTTTCTGCGGCGATTCTTTCTTGCCCGATGATGGTTTAGAATTGCCACCAGTACTCCCACTTGTGCTGCCAGCAGGCTGTTTCTTTGCAACATTCTTTGACTTTGAGCTGCTGGCAGTTTCTTTAGCAGAAACATCACCTTGACGACCGTCATCCCCCAACATCCGACTTAAATCTTCCCCTTGAACAGATCTGGAGAAATCTTCAATGGCCTTCACTGTCTGCGGCACAACAGCTTTCTTTGGATCAGTCACATGGGCAGAAGTCACGTTTCTGCCTTGTATGCCTTTAACAGCCACATGAACATTCGCTCCACTTTTCACTCTTCTGTCACTAACTGTAGACTTACCCGCAGACGTTTCCACAGTTTTGAACACACTTTCTGCTTTCTTGCCTTGTTTTGATACCACTTCCGATCGCGATGGCAAGGCAGTAATACTGGTGGTAATAGACCTTCGAAAGTTGACTTCATCTTCGACATCCTCGGCATCACTGAACACTTCATCCTCATCTGTTGTAGAAATTTCAGACTCCTCCTCCTCCTCTACCTCCTCTGAGAATGATGAGGATTCTTCCTCACTATCCTCCTCCTCTGCCTCAGCCAGAGTTTGGCCAGGTATCAAGCCAGACTCATCCACACTCTTCCGCAGACTCGCGGATTTCCTTAAGGACTCCAGCTCATTCTCATAGTTTGGCCTCACCCAAAACATATCATCCTCGCTCTCGGAAGATTCCTCGACAAATTTTTCAACCAATTCCTCTGATGTACCAGCAGTTGCCTTGTCTTTATCATTGATGGACTTATCACTAATATCTGCATGGTCTTTTTTCTTTACACCTTTTTTCTTGGAGGAGCTTTTCGGTCGTTTGTCCTTGTCTTTTATTGTAGAAACCTTAGCCACTCCGCTTGTTTTTGCTTTTATTGCAGAGGCGCCTCGGCCACTTTTGGTAATCGGTCGTCGAGTTTGACTGGCAGGAGTTTTATTTCTGGCTGTGCTCGCCTTTGCAGCAGTAGCACTGGCCTCTGCTTGCTTTTCCCTCTCACGGCGAAGAGATTCAAATGGATCCATAATAACTGGACCTTCATGAGTTTCCCCAATTTTGTTTATTGATTTTCCGTCTCCAACAACAACCTTTCCCGACTGAGGGATTGACTGTGGTTCATTCCCAGAGTACGGCTGTACCGTTATCTGCTTCACGGACTGAGGCTTTTGTATTGGCCCAGTCTTGTTCTCATCAGGATTTACCTCAGTAAGAGTCTTACTGACTTGGTGAAGTGTTGCACTTGTAACTGGTGTCAACTCTGCTTTACGACTGGTTTTACTGCTTGTAATATCCACGGCCATGGTCGAACCAGAAGGCGACGGTTTATTATCGCCAGTCGATCTCGTAGACGATGCTGACGAAGATGCGGATGACTTTGATCTTGACTTGGCTGCTGATGACATGGCAGTCACTTTCTTGTTTGCATCCACCGACCGTGCTATCACCGGATCTGACTGACTGTGTCTTAGACCCGCTGACTGCTGAGATTTCTCAGAGAATCTGGGAGTCTGATGTGACATGCTCGGCTTTGGCACACTACTACTCTCCTTAGTTTTCACTGGCAAAGACTGCATCTGAGGCACAGAGGAACGTAAAGAATTCTCAGCACCTTTGTGTTGATCTTTCTGACTAGAACTGCCAGACAAACTAGTACTCCGGCCAACATCACTGCCACTGTTAGAGGCAACAATCTTTGTGTCCACTGATTTTGCCAAAGCCTTTGATGCCTCATCGGGACTGGAGGACTTTTTCGAGTTTCGCCTTGGTGGCGCCACTGGTGGAGGGGATTTTTTTGCACCTTTGGCAGGCTCTGCGGCACCACTCTTTCTCAAATTTTTGCCTGACTCAGGGGGACCTTTCGTTTTCTCACATTTGCCACAATCAGAGGGACCAGTCTTTTTCGCACCTTTATCTGACTTTGAGGGGTCAGTGACATGTTTACCTGCATCAGAAGTTGGCTTTTTAGCAGATGCAGACACCGAACTAGGTACATCTTTCGACTGGCTGCTAATGGATGGTACACCTTCGGAAACCTTTGGTGCAACAGGGTTTTTGCTTGGTTCAGATTTTGTTGGAGGAGGGGGAGGAGGTGCTGACATTCTGACGACTGTAGTCGACTTCTGGTTCTTCACAACACTCTGATTACTAATTCTGCTCGCAGTTTTCTCTGCACCAGACACAGATTTTCCAGATATCACAGGTTTTGCTGTTTGCTTTTGCTGCACGTACGGAGAAGAGCCTTGATGTCGGATTGATATGACAGCAGTCTCTCTATCTGTTTTATCCGAGGACTCGTTGTTACTTGTCGATGTAGAAGTTTTTATTTCTGGAGAAAGTGACCGTTTTTGTTCTTCACCACTAGAGGTCACCACAGACATTTGTTTATCCTGTGCAGACGTCACATGATCCATCTGTGCTGTTTTGTGCACTTCTGGCTCATTAGGCTCAAAACACTTTTTCACATTTTCCTTGGGAACTTTTTGAGATTCATCAGTTTTGTTATGCGTATTCTTTGCATGAACATTGCTAGCACTTCCAGTTCGTATGTGGTGTGGCACAGTGTTTTTATTTGCTTGCTCGGACAAGCCCACAGGAACACTGCTGCACTTTGTCATGGCGCTCTTAGGTGGGCTAACCTCCTTATTATCACCCACAGAGGTATCCACAACACTAATATCCTTATGCACAGTCACATGATCCACAGCAGGTGCAGGTGCACCCTGATGACTTCCAGGAGACCCACTCTGACTTTCAATGACTTTCCCCTGACTAAGCATAACATTATCCTTTGCTATTTGCCGTAGCTTATCAGCGTCAGTGCCGACCTTGGGCTTAGGAGGCACTGCTGGTTTAATTTTCACTTTAGGTGTATTTTTGTTTTCGGAGCTCCCGTTTGAAGCAGCATTTCCTGCTAAAGGTGGCGAGATTTTAGCACTTGATTTTTGGTCAGTCGCACTCGTTTGTTCCGGGGTGCCACCCGTCTGCTTTGGCGGCAACGTTTGCGATTCTCCAGGGCCCGGAGATCCGGCAGACATATTGCTAGCGCTGGATGCCACGCTGCTGCTCTTACTCGATCCCTTGTCTTCATGTATTCCACTGTCACTGGACGTCTGCACACGCGTGTCTTCGATACAGAAATGTCCACCTCGCAGGACAGATATCGCGCTGTGCAACTCCTGCCGATCACACACCGGAAGTTTGACACCTTTACGTTCCATACTGCTGTGAGTTTCTTCACCGGTCCGAGGTGAATTTTCCTACAAAAATGGAAAGTCACAGAACTAAATTAACTCAGGTAGCATATATTGTCAAGTTTGGCATGAACTTGTTAACTCAGGTAGCATTTATTGATACGCTCAGCATTTATTGTTAAATTTCTTTCACAAACCTAACCATGCAGTTGAGATAGAATGAGAGCACCGATACACCAATAGTGATATAGCATCCCAAATGCGATATATTACATGTGTCAGGTATACTACAGGTAGAATGAACAGGTAGTATGAACACATACTTTTAATTATATATTTTACAATTTCAAATGAAATGCATCATTTGAAATTGCAGCAATTTTGACACAGCTGTCATCAGGATCATACATTATAAGTGCATCGTATTTGCTAATCTCCATGTAATTATTGTCTATAATCTATATACTTAAGTAGCATGTCATCTTCGAGTCTTCACATTATGTCAACATTTTGCCATGATGACCCACCTTTGAATCCGGAGTGAAATCGGTAGAGCATTCCATTAACCGCGTGTCTGTCTCCGCATCAGAGCTCTGCTCGTCTCTGTTCACACTGAATTGTGGTGTTGTCGGAAGCACTCGTTTTGAGTTTGGGTAACCATAGAAACCGCTGTGGTTGAGGATTGGAGAACGACTTTGGTTGAGGAGTTGCATACGATCTGAAAATGCACAAAACATGAATTATGGTTAAAGTGCAACCATTCTGGATAACGGGAACCCAATTAAAAACAATTTTTACATTAGCAGAAAATACTATTTATCCAACCAAGAACAGTATTGCTAAGAGTTAATTCCTCACAAGTTTAAATAGTGAGCAATATGCAAGGAAATCAAAGAACTTTAGATATACTAATTCCAAAGTTTAAATTAGCTATGCATTAAAAATAAACTATATCATATAGTTCTTAATCAATTAAATCAAATATATAATCATAAAGTTTTGATGCCTTCAGTAAATGCAATCATACTTTTTATCAAGCTTGATAAAACCTGGACTTTTCTCAGCTAACAAACTTATTAACTGTTTCTCCACATGATATTTATCCAATATGTGCTGCAGTAATAATCGTATCATGCACTGCATCAGTCAGTGATACATAATCAACTGTGTAAAGTACTGACGTATACAGTCAAATAAAGAACAAGCCCTGGCCAAACAAAAGGCCGCAAGCTGCAGTCAGAAAAGCTAAAACAGCTATGCGTGTATATAATGCTATAGTTGGTTATTGCACAAGCATGGTTTGGCAAGGATGATCATTGCTGACCATAGGTGCTGACCAACACTTTTCAGTAGTTGCTGGGTTTCCCATGATGTCATGATGACCAAGCGTACTACCCTAGGCTTACTGACCATGAAACGCTGCAGACAATAATGGAAGTTGAACGCCAGCCAAAAAGCTCTGATTTTCACACATATGGTGGTGTCCTGATTAGGCCACCTTAAAGGCGTACATAATCCACACTGTAACCCTCGCTTTGTTTGTGCACAGCTTGGGTAATAAATAATGCCAGACTAGTGTCACTCTCCTAGTACAGAGAACCTGGAAAGACCACCGCAGTGATCAACAAAATGTTCTCCTTATAATACATTGGTTGGTCTGTATTACGGTTCAATAACATGGCATTGGGCAAAATACTCTAATTTGTGGATCGGTAAAAAGTGATCCTAATTTTTCAACAGGAAAAGGCTTTTTATTTATGTTCTTGCTCAAATTTTAATTGTGAACTGGTAAATTCAATTCAGTGCTAACAATATAGGAAAATATGAAATATGTCACTATGAAATATGTGTTGGGATTTCCACTATGGTAAATTAGTCTTTTGCATAAGATGTCTAGCACAATTGGTCCCTCATGTCCTTAGGATATTCAGGTTCAACAAGGTGACCCATTTACCGGCTAGTATGTGGACATTACCACTATATAGTGGTCCTTCCCTTAAAAAATACACTTGCCAAAGGACACCTCTCTAATAAAATGACAGAATTATTTGGCAGCAAGTACTCTGAATGCCTTTAATCCTCCCTCTCGCCAAAGGGCACCTCTCAAAAGAGGACAGAATTATTTGGTGGAATGGGGTGTCCCTTATTAGAGGGGGACTAACGTACACCACCAGTGATTGACAGATTGTTCAGTTCTCTGTCCTTCATGTCCTTAAGATAGGTTCAAAACGTGACCCACATGTAAATTTAGACTGTGGAGAGTACAAGATCACCATCGCCGGAATTTTCACTGTTGACTCACAGAGAGATTTGAATTGATTGTCACATTTGGAGCTATGTAAATCTTAGCATTAAGAAGGGAGTAATTTATGCTAATTTTATTTTAAATGTTTGCAGAGATTTAATAAGATCATATAGTTTCTGAATGAAACTGATATTGATTGATACACATATATTGATGAAATAAAGACCATAAATATTCTTACTTGCAAGACTGATAGAATCTTTAATTGTCACAATAGAAACAAGTTCAAGTGCTGCAGAATTGTATCTGCCATACAATCTTGATTTGGAAGCTGCTTTGAAAGAGTAGGGGAAATGTCCTTGATTCTGAGTTCCTGTACATTGATTTTGCATATACAGTGGCCACTCTCAGCACTGAGGCCACCCGGCCTCCCTATCGAGGACAAAAATTTTTTGAATTTTTACCGCTGCTGATATAAATGCTTTTACCATGGTGCTTCTCCCTCTTGCCAAGGGCCACCTGTCTAATGTGACCACAATTTCTTGGCACATTAGGATGGCCTTATTAGAGAGGGACTACTGTATAAATAAGATTTATGATGACTTTGGTGTCAAAACAAAAGTCACACAAAAGGCAATTAGAAACAAAGTATTTCAACAGCAATTAACATATTTACAAAGTATAAATGCTTACCCAGGTCTAGCACACAAGGTCTCTTAGTCACGTCATCTTTGGCACTAGAAGGGTGTAAATGTGAGCGGTCTGTAGCCGACGGGGTGCGGAGTGGGGTGAGCCGCGGGGGACTGGTGGAAGACAGGGTCGGGTTGTCATCAAACTCGTCACTGCCAGCCAGGGTGGAGACTTTACCAGGGGAATGGCCTGAACAACAATACAATAAAAAAAATAGTAAACATATACAGTGGTCCCTCTCTTAAAAGACACTCTCTAGAAAGGACACCCCTCTGTAAAGGACACAAATTTTTGGCAGCAAGTACAATGAATGCATGTGGTGCCCCCTCTCACCAAAGCACACTACTCTAATAAGGACAGACTTTTTTGGCAGAATGGGTGTCCTTATTAGAAGGGGACTATTGTATATATCAGCCTTACTAATTTTTCTATATCACAGAATCAATAATGCATAAATGTGGGTGAGTTCCTAGACCAATGTAAATGATATAAATACAATTATGGATTAAAACTAAACACTACAAATACTTAAAATTCTTCATGGAAATTTGGTTTCTAAATTAAGAGATCCCTGATGAGCAGTGATGCCTGATTTACTGTCTATACAGGTAATTACCAGGAGTTACACAATTCATAAAAGCTTGATACAGTTTGTAGTTCCCCTCTAATAGGGACATCCATTCTGCCAAATACTTCAATCTGTCCTCATTAGCATGATTAGAAAGGTGTCCTTTAGTGAAAGGGAGCATCATATTTATACATTCACGGTACTTTGCAGTCAAAGCCTGTGTCCTTTCTAGAGAGGGTGCTTTTATCTAGAGGGTGTCCTTAAAAAGAGCGATCACTATATACATAAATATGTAAAGCACTATACTGTGGTCCGTCACAAAAGAGGACACCCTCGCCAAGGACACCTCTCTAATAAGGACAGAATTATTTGGCAGCAAATACTATGAATGCCTTTAATCCTCCCTCGCACCAAAGGACACCTCTCTAATGAGGATAGAGTTATTTGGCTGAAAGGTGTCCCTATTAGAGGGGGACTACTGCATGAAAACATTTGAAATTGGTTTTAAGAACTGGTAACTGTCATAGTTATAGTTGCCTTGCATTAATTTACCTCTCAAGCAGAGCTCTTCAGCTGTGATGTCAGAGAGACTGGCCGCCGAAGCTCCGAACGGGTCAGAGTTATGTCGGACATGGCCCTTCCTGGCCGGCATGATCTGTCCCATCGGACCCTGGACTATCTTCTTCACCCTGGAAAACCATACATCGTCAGCGAGGTGGTTCGAAAAAGCATGGACAACCCCCCACTGGGGCGACACATACACTGTAGGGATGGTATTATCTCTCTGTGAGCCGTTTGAATCCATGATATGTTTGTGTGATGTAGAAGTAAAATATCAGTGTCAGGTAGAGCGTATAGTACAGCTAGAGCACACAGACAATGGAATGTACTTATATGTCAACCTGTTACCACTGTTATTAGGGTAGGGCTGGGGATATTGTGCTCACCTGTATGTGTGTGTTAAGTAAATGTGTAGATGGGTGAACGTATCATGTTTTTCACAACATGTTCCTATTCTTTTACAAAACCAGTTCTAATGTAAAGTAATTCATCCTACTACAAAATTGGTATAGGGATAATTTATGATGCTACACAGTACACACTAATCTCTCACGTGCATGGTCCTGCCTTTAGTTTATGTGATAAAATATTGGAAACCCAATGGGAACGTTTATTGGTGTTTCCGAGCAGGAAGGGCAGGGTTGCCTCATGTTCTTAATAATTCATTACTGGCACCGCCATGTCTGTGTAAATTACAGAAATTACCGGTAAGCCCAAACCCTCTTGGTTACCAGTTACCATACACAAATACAATGGGGCCCAGTTTCATTAAATTCTATATTTTCAAATGATCTTAAAGTTCAGGTATCATCTTGTCAACAACTGCTTTTTATGCTTAAGTCTACTTTAAAGCATTTAAATCATTCCATGACACTTTGCTGAAGATATAAAATGTACAGGCTCTTATGCGTATTAATAGCCTGGCTCAACTAAAATTTAATATCAACTGGATGGAGTTTGATCGAGAAGAAATTTAAGCAAGCTGCCTACATCCATAAATGTTACTAATGTGGCTATGCTGTTATTATTTTAGTTTAAAATTATTGTGATTACAT
>JAAUYG010007684.1_pt1 | contig 15039 bp, 9 predicted proteins | sample 7278091 | NCBI WGS metagenome assembly JAAUYG01 (sample SAMN14350201, study PRJNA611818) | marine sediment metagenome | isolation source: surface marine sediment (0.6m) | place: French Polynesia: Moorea | collected 2018-08 | reverse complement strand
TCTCTCTCTCCTTCTCTCTCTCTCTCTCTCTCTCTCTCTCTCTCTCTGAGATTTCTGCGTAGTGTTCACATATCAAAGAACTGTTACGTCTCTCACTAATTGTTCAATATCAATGAACAATCCAATGCCTATTTTGGGTTACAACTCGAAAAAAAAAAAGCAAAAAAAAAAAAAGAGCAAAATTGATGTATTTCCTACACCCATTCACAACGAAATCATAGCAATGACGTGGGTAGGTGATAGGTCGGGTGTGTCTGCGGAGTGAGTGATGTAGACAGGTTATTTACCATTAATTAATTGTAGGAAGTCTGCATATAAAGAGCATACTGATTTCTCCAATGTGAAATCATTCAAAAACAAAATAATAGTCCGAGAAATGATTAAAGATTTACATTGTTTAAAAAGTGCCACTGTATACCGAACTTGGATACAACGAATAAGCAAGCAGCCCCCCAAAGGCTGAAGATAAATGGTCTGAAGAATTCCCAACATTACTACGCAAAAATGATTTCAAGAACTTTTATACCATACGAACATGACTGTTTCTGATTCCAAAACGTGTTTTTCATTACAAAATTTTAAACAGAAGAATATTACCATGTAAATATAATCTGTGTAAGTGGATACTACTCAGACAACGATAAATGCACTTTTGTAATGATTGAAACCGAAACTATAGAGCATCTATTCTATCACTGCTCGCAATCTAAACGATTCATCACACAGATCGAAGACTGGCTAAATAGAGCGTCTTGAAAGCATTACAGCATTTCCTACAAGCTCTGAACTGAGTGATATTATATGCAAAATGGTATATGTATACATGTAACCGACCAATGAGATTTTTCCATAAGATTGCGTTTTCTTTTGGACTTAAAATCTCACGCATTGTTAGAATATAGTCTGTAAGATAGCCAAACGCTGAAAATTCTCGTTGGGAGGAGCTGTTGAATAAACTCTAGTGCCCCTGTGAAATAACTTACGCGTACCTGATATATTTTGTTATATGCATGTACCAAGCTTTGTTGATCTGTATCTTCAGCAATTTGCCAATAAAAAATATCTGAAAAAAAAGCTTGCCACTAATTCAACTAAAATGAAATTAATACATAACCTTCAACACAAACTATAAGCCTAGTTTTATGGGCTTCTTTCGGCAAGTTCCAATACTTCGGTATCAGTCACGGTGTGTCGCAACAAAGGGGCCCTCTCAAATACATCTAAAGAGCCGCTGCTTGAAACAATGGGTGGAAAACCAGCAACAAAAGAAAAGTGGCCGCCATGCGGTATAAACATGTAAACACAGACTTCTCAACGCTAACTTCCGCGGTGCAAAACGCTATACCACAGCGCAGCCATGCACTTAGATGTGTAGGCTATAGCTGATACGACCTGTTTGATAAAGAGTTTCTAAAGGAAATACAGAGGCATCCCACGCAGCGGAAATATTTCTAAACCCTGAGTCTAGGATACTGTAGTGACACAATGTCTGACAGGGGAATCTATTTGTGGGCGTTGTTTATGTTTCGTCATATATTCCATTTGGAAATTTCACATTAACAAAACGTCCTGCACTGAAATGTGAATGGGATTTAAAAGTGGGACGGGAGGAAGAGCTCCATAATTATATACCTGGCTGGCTGATAATGTATCGGAGTCCTTTGGTGTCGTTTGCTTGGCATGGCCATCAACTGCAAAATGCAGCTTGAAGTCTTGCCTCTCCCGCTAGAGCCAGTTAAACCGCTTTACATTATTTATATGACAAAATATTTGAAGTGAAATAAACTCCCCTATTTATATCAAATTAATGTCATTGTTCATTTAGTGGACTTTGCAATCGCAAGTAACTGAAGGAATAGTGCGATGTGGGCCACAATGTTGAGTTCTTAGAATAAGAACTCCCGCTGAGTACGCTATTTAAAAAAAAGCATTTGTTCACTCGTTTGCCTGAGTTTGAGCTGTGGCGTTCTTACAGTCTTAACATCGGTGTCGCGTGTCTGCAGAACTACATCCTCTTCATTTTGGGCACTTTCGCCAAGGAAATAATACCACTGTCAGCTAATGGATTATCCGCTATTCAGTCGGCTTATCCGCCTGGATTCCATCACATGTCAAAAGCTTCAGATTATTATCTGTACCAGCACAACCGCCACCAGCGCCACCCAACTCGGCCACACGCACACACGTGGATCTCTGGATATAATCTCACCACTGCTCAGCATCATAGTTTCTCATGTTCCCCTCATGGCAGTTTGGTTCGAAATTTCGCTCTAAGTCGGTCTTTTTTTTTTTTTAAAAAAAAAAAGACCCGCTGGAATAACATCAGGGTTTATTGATATCGATCTGCTTGGCGCTCGAGACGGATCGCTGTAGCTCAGGGGCAGATACATCTTATTTCATCTGCGGTAACATTTGACCTGATCTGCCACCGTGTTTGTTAAACAGGAAAGAAAGGTGGGACAAGGGGCGCAGAGAGAGTAAAGAGGCGAGCGAGGGTTGTGGAGGAGGGGGGGAAGGGGGAGGAGGAGTCACAATGGGCCACATTAGAGCCACAGCAAATCCTGTATACCAGATTTAACCTGGCACTCGAAGGCAAGAAGGAGAGATGTGCCATTTTCTCGAGCGTCAACATTTAGAATATGGGGCACATACTATGCCCTAAAGAAAATTCCAAGCCCTTCCCCTGAAGATGTGTGATCAATTGGCTCGAGTTCCTTGCCCGACACGGCCACGATAGTTCACACGCGTCCTTCCAAAATGGGTTTCAACCGAACCCCATGTGTTGATGCAGTCTTATCGTCGAAATAAACATCGCCTTCTAGCAGCGATAGCATCAAGTAGGTCGATTATCCATCGCACTCTCGTGCCTAACTGATGTCGGTTGGGGTGGAAGCATAATGAAAATAAAACAAAAGTATGCATGGCTTCTGAAAGCATATGCATCTTTAGGGTTGCAGGTACCTCCCCGAGAGACGACTATTTGCTTGACTTCTCCGAATGAATCCTGAGCCATTCAGAGAAATATAACACTGATTCTCTTCTTTTTTTGCAATATTTGTTACTGCGAATTGAAGGAAAGACAAATGGATAGTAGATCTAAACAGTGACGAGAATAGTCTTTCGGGATTTTTTTCCCTTCTCCATTCTTTCCCGCCCGCCTGTCCGGGTTTATTTGCTGTCGGTCCATTACCGCACACCTCCGCGGCATTTCTGCGTGCTGTTATTGGTTCCGACTACTAGTCCCCTCCAGCGCCCGATGTCTCCAACCCTTCACAAAACCTGCACCCATAGGAGGCTTAGTGAAATAAAAGGATTTTCCTTCCGGATTAGCGGCAGCTGCTGGACGGCTGTTCGCCATGGAACGACTGGCCGTCAGCTGCCATGTTTTGGCAAAGAGAATTCACCTGATGTGTTCGTTCCTCCGCAGATCCTCTTCCTCAACTACAAAATTACTTCTCTCCGACTGTTCGACTTTCTCTACTCCACGATTTGTCAAATAGAATAATATAGTGTTAAATATATTATAATTTAATTTATTATATATTTATTATATTTTCATATATATCAAATAGAAAAGTTGTCTCCCTTCTGTCAATATTAGCCATTGTCGCTTATTGGTGTTTCGATTTCTTCTGCTTTATATTCAGTGCCAGTTTCGAGAAATATTTTAAATCTGGAATCAGACTTAATTTTACTAATCTCCCTGGCAACATTTGTCTCTTCCATGCTTAAGATGACTAGCTGGGTTTAGAATTTAAGACACCGGCCCCTTGCAAGTGAGGAAGTTTTAAACAAACGCCTCTCTTCCGGGCTTTTTTGCTGCCGACCACAACTGCATACACGTTGATGTAAAAAAGAAAAACACCGTTTAACGCACAAACATTTCATTTTAACAGCCCACGACAACGTGGATGTATCTCAAGTCAAACTAAGTAGAGCTAAATTAATAGAATGGTTCCTATTAATAAATTAATTAAATTTCACTGGCATGAGTTCCACCATTTCCAACGATGGTATAAGGAGTGCAAATTCTGACTGGCTCAGGCGAATAATTTTGACTGGCCCCAGACCAAGAAAAAATGATTTTCATGAAGTAGTTGGCAAAGCTCAAGAGAAATATTTTAGCATACAAAAGGCGCTAAACCTTGTAAAAATCGGCGGACCACTTGCTTAGAAATATCTTCTTTAGTCTTGACATATTGATATACCTTTCATGATAATATCTGCGTTCGCCTTAAGACCAGTTTCGACCTGGCGTGACATTTTCCGATGTGTGCTTTAACTGTTAGTTCCAACTAGTGCGTTTGCATACAGGATTCTTTCTGGAAAGTTCAATGCGTGGATCTACTACCACCGGTATTCCGCTGCCGTAATGCTCTCCAAGCGGCGATTGAAAAATCGCCGGTAAAAGACGTTAATATGCCTTCCGTTGCAGCCGCCTCCAAAATTTTTATGTCAAGAACACCTGAAGAAATACTTACAGGCAGGTGTAGAAGAAAGCAAGTCATAATACTCCTGGCATGCAAGAATAAACCAAATACTCTTTAAAGATCCATTGATAGCAGGAACACCGTGTTGATCTATAGACATGAAATATGCGCCTTGCAAACATCTGTTGACTGATATTCAGCTGAACAGGCTCAAACAGGCTGATTCTAAAGACGGGTATAAAGAGAAAATCAACCGCATTACTCAAAAAAGATCCAAACAATAAAGACCACTGGGGCAGCGGAATACCCCCCCCCCCCCCCAAGCCTGTATGTGATATCCAGATTAATATATATTACCGGCAAATATATGCATAATGCACAGGTAGAATAGCACTCAAAATGTAACCTATGGCCTAACTCGTATATTAGGTCAAATGACCTAACTCGCCTCTTTTAATAAGATTTTAAAATCTGAGTGACCTTGAATCTGACCTTTCAGTGTCACCCAAGATGAAATTTAACGTTGCAGATGGACTCCCCGTATATGATTTCCGGTTAGGGCTGAATAGTAACATATGATCTAAGTGGGCTCCTGTACGAGATACAAGCCTCCACAATCCGACTGACCTTGACTTTGACCTTTGAAGGTCACTCTATGGCAAATCGAATGGTCCAATTGGCCTCCCCGTAATATTATCATATTACCGTATAATTAGTAACCACATGTCTATCTCTCACTGTTTAGCTGTTATAAGCACCCCCCCCTCCCGCGAAAATCTCATCATTGCGCCAAAATTTCTGCCCCCTAAACCACCCTTTCAACTGGCCTTTTTTCTCTGACAAAGTTTAACAAACTTTGTGGTGAGGTTTAACAACGGACTTCTCTGTTTGTGCGCCAGTAGATTTGAACACTAAACGTCCAAAGTAAAACAGTCAAAACAAACAAACAAATGGCAGAACACCCAAGAAGCAAACTGGAATTAAGTCACCCGGTACACTAATAATGAAGTGTAACGCTATATGGTCTTTTTACATATATATTATCTTAAAGTGTCACATACAACACCTTGCTCCAGTGTGACAGTGTACCGCTGTAAATGTCGAAAGCCAGTCACCGTAAACCGAGAGGGTTTAAACTACCGAAGTATCACGTGACTTAATGACGCTCTCGTGCTGACGGCGTGGACTTGAAAAGAGTGCTCCGTCTTCCCAGCACCGTCCAACGAGGTCTTAAGGTTGCGATTGGATGGCAATAGAAGAAAAAGCGCCCCTTTTCTTCTCTCAACCCCTTTGGGCCTGATAAGATTCATTAAAGAGAGCCGACCACTGGTATGTTGGGCACGCCAGACAGGGAAGCCGTTGTAGTGGACGTCACGCCAGCAACAGGGCGTAAGCAATGTAGCTTCCCCTGTATATCGTTCAGGTGATAAAAGACAAGTTTACACCCAAGCTGAGACTGACAAGATCTGCTTTATTTAAACTGAGTACGAAACATAATGTGTAGGCATCTTCTTTATGGCATACAAGGTTTTTTGGATAAAATACTTTCTGAAATATACAGACCAACGATCTCGTGTCTTGACACCTTTATTTTGTTTGCTTAAATTGCATTTATTCCATAGAGTGTACCTGCTGTTGCTACACCTGTTGTTCAGTCCATTCAACCATTTAACTTTCTCTGCAGCCGTTTATTGAGCTCATTGTGCCAGAAATGTCAAAGCGCATCCACTATTTTAACATTGTCTCCAATGTAATAGCCGCCATCAAGACAAATAACCGTCGTTTGTCGAATGGCCATCTTCACTTGCCCTTTGGTGACGTCCGAGGGGGGACGTGCTGTTGCTTTGTAACAGTGACAGAGAACGTAAACGCCTTGGAGGTTATACCAAAGTTTGACTGAAAATAGCTTCCTTCGGAGTCTGATCCAATAAGATTTATTGGATCAGGCCATCCTTTCTTCCGTCGACAGCCTACGTGTCTGATCTTGAACCATTTACTGTTATTTTAAGCTCAGTATATGGCCTGTGTATACCATCGGCTGCATCCTAGTTGTTTATAAGACTGACTTTGATTAAGTATCTTGCTTTTTTGTTTAGCTTTTAATTGGTTCTTGAGGAAAAAATACTTATTTGTTCGTGATAATGACTTCAGGGATTCCAACACGTATTTAGGTTGAGATTGTTTACTACAAACTGTATTGGATATTAACGGAATGAGCTTATTCCTTTAGACCCCCCACCCCACCTCACCCCACTCTCTGTTCGTCGTCATCCGAATGCCTATATCTCCCATTACTCAGATCGCATATATTGTTTATGGCCCTGGTATAGTAAGAATGCATGCAGTTAGGTTCAACTGCAAGAAAAGGTTCGGGCGATTTGGCCGAGCGGTAAAGGTATGTTTAAGATCGATGGGTCATGAGTCAAAATTAGTCTGGGGCACTGATCACGTGCTCCTTGGCCCATTTTAGCCAGCCATCACATTACGCAGGAAGAGGATCTAAAGCGATACTGTATCATTTCACAGCGAGGGCACTTTAGGCGTATCATAAGGTTCTAACCCTTGTGCAGTAATTTACCATTGGATAACTTTATCACCGTAAGCTATAAAAGAAATTCAAGTCAGACGGCGACTCATTTCTACTTTACGTTCTTCTGTAAAATGTCTGTTATTAATTAAGAATAATGTGTCTCTCCGATGTGTAAATCCCTGTTTTAAGCCTGGTGTTTAAAGTCCTAATGTTCAGTGTCTGTAAACTGTACGTAGCTGTATGTAGCTCATCATATTTTAATGCCTGTTTCAGTTGCATGTGGTCTTATCTGCCCCCACGTCTGACTTTTGGATGCATGTCACCACCACGTTTGGTGCTTGGATGTGTCTGTCACCACCACGTTTGGTGCTTGGATGTGTCTGTCACCACCAAGTTTGGTGCTTGGATGCCTGCCTCGAAATCTGCTTATATAGTTGTTGCCTGTCCTGGCGTATATTAAACTTTACGTAGATATCTGATCTACAGATGTGGGTAACAAACTGTGGTAGTACACTATCCGCCATCATGGGTGTCGCACACATAAACAATTGGTCGTGTCTAATAGCTCGACCTTTTGCTACTGCGCAGCAGAGGTACTGTCGTGGCGCTGGGGTCCGTCGTCCATCCGTCCGTCGTAAAATCCGTTTTCTCGGAAACTGTCGAGCAATTTAAGCAAATATTGTGGAATAGTATCTGCCCACCATATCTCTTATTTTTGTTTGTTTTGTTTTGCTTTTCAAAATTTCAGTTTTAAAAAAATATATTTTTTTTCGTTTTCGAAAAATTTCAGACGACATCTCTGAAAGTTCACACCAGAATTACTCCCAGAAATTCATGTATACTCCTAGGGAGGGTCTCTACCAAAGTTGCTAAAAGAACTGTGAAATTTCAAGTTTTAGATTTTCCCATTTTTTTTTCTTTTTTCGTTTTCGTTAACATTGTGCCATATGAGAGTAAAAGTTTCAAATGGCATCTCCTCTGAAAGTACAAACCAGATTCACTCCCCCAAATTCTGTATACTCCTAGGGTGCGTCTGTGCCAAAGTGTTATCAAAAGAATTGCGAAATTTGAAATTTTTGCTATTTTTTCTTTGTTTTTTTTTTTTTGTGTGTTTGGTTGTTTGTTTGTCTGTTTGGGGTTTTTTTTTTTTGGGGGGAGGTGTTCTTTTTGGGACGTTTAACAATGTTGTCAATGAGGAATTTTAAAATTTGCAATATCTTGCAAAGGAGTGGTTTTATAGCGAAATGGACCAAAAGTTAGGCCTCGGTGGTAGTATTTAGTGTATACAGGGTAATTTGACCGTTAAATGTTCAAGGTCAGTCTGTGGTTATGCAGTGCATTTGCGATTTTTGGACATCTTGTATCTCGAAAACGGCTAGTCGTAGAGCAATTTGGACTGAAATTTGGCACTCAGGGATACTAGTAACACATATATGGGGTACCTTTGACTTTACGGTCTTCAGGGTCATTTGGGGGTCATTCGATGCACTTGTCTCAAAATGGCCTGTCTCACAATGGACTATAACTCTAAAACCACTAGTCGTAAAGTGAAACGGGCTGACATTTGGGGCGCGGAGCCACTAGTAACACATATATGGTATAACTTTTGACCTTGTATTGTCCAAGGTAATTTTGTGGTCATTCGGTGTACTTGCCTCAAAATAACCTATTAACTCGAAAGCAGCTGGTCGTAAAGTGAAACGGAATGAAATTGGAACTCCAGGACACTAGTAACACATATATAGATTACTTTGGCGCCTCGAATATTATTTGCAGTTAGTTCATTCCTTATCTAAGCAAGGACATTAGCCGCTATTTACTCTGGACAGTTCTTTCCTCGGGGGGTATGTTCCAGTCAGGGCCACCTCGATTCTTAGTTTCGTCAGAGGCAAGTACAAACATGATCCCCATTCTCCTAACGCCACCTGCCTCAAAGGGTGAGCCCGTACAGGGCCAATGAATTAAACATGCTCGCGAAGCGCCGTCAATATCCCCGTTGGGAAATAATGCAAAATTTGAAACTTTCTATGGGATCGTACGGCTACCCGTAAGTGCCATGTGAAGAAAATTATATCGTCCCGACGAAAATCATTCGTCCGGACAATATATAATTCGTCCGGACGACATACTAATTCTTCCGGACGAAATATTAATTCGCCCAGACAATATAGTAATTCGTCCGGACGATATAGTAATTCGTATGGAACGATATACTACTCTCTTTACATGGCATTACCTAACTTCGTTTGGCTTGTTAAGACAACCATGGTTTCCTGCGGTAATCCACACAAAAGTTACTTTTCACAAAGTATGTTTGAAATTAAAAAAAAAAGAGTGAAACTGGCCTATGGGAAAGTGTGATATTTCAACTATATAGAGAACGCCTAAATGAAGGGCCAAAAGGACGAAACTATGAGGAAGATGTGGGTATGTATTTAACGTGTGTGGGTACTTTTGACCTCTCATACCATTGAGGTTGAATCGGTGAATTGTGATGTTTTAGAATACTTGCAATTGACTTTCAAAACGCTTTTTCTACAATAATGATTCTTTTCCAAACACACTTTTCACTGTGACATTCCACACAGACGTTAATTGTCACAATTTTAAGATGTAAGCATATTTAAGAAAACGTCTTGTCATAGAGTGCAATGGACGAAAATTTGGGCATTTGAGTTAAGCCCTAATTAAATAAGCTTTAATTTACCTTTGAACCATTGACGGTTCAATGTCATTTGGTGCCATTCTGTCCTCGGTTGCCGCACAAGGGTTCACAAGATAAAAGTGAAACGTTCACAAATACACAAAATGAACCGAAGTAGGCGGTTATGTGTGTCTATCGTACTGGACTATACATTAAATCATCAGGACTAATTAGTATATCGTCCGGACGAATTAGTATTGTCCGGACGATATTTTTTTTCTTCGCAAGGCAAGTCGGGCCGCCGTAGTATCGTTATGAAAAGCGAATCATATTTAGCCATCGGTTGGGCTCTTGTTTGCTGAGAGCGGTTTATTTATTTATTTCGTTTTATCGGGTTATGAGAGTGCAGTCGTTTTCCTCGGTGATAAAAGGTTACCGACCATAAGGCATCCACTTTCGCATCTAGATCACTACGGATTACTCACGTGTATGCATCTTTACTGGTACGTCTGTGCATGAACACAAAGAATAAGCGGACATCATGCCAAGCAACTGAAACGATAGCAGCATATTACCTATAAATACGCCACCAACTCATGTCCCATAGGAATTAACAACAACAATTATCGTTTAGACATTTCAGATTTATGATGTTACAAGTAAAGCAATTGTTCGATTTATTACGCACGTGCCCCGCTCACGTAAGGATAGCTGGAAGGAAGCAATATTCGAGACGACGTTGTTAAGGCTTCGAGCTCTCCTGTATCGTGGCGCCTACAGTTAGCTCTGTTTACGGGATCAAATTCTCGAGGGATGTTGTGTGGTTAAGATCTCCAAACAAAAGAAGCACTGAACACGTTTGCAATAACCAACTCGGGCCGGATATAAAAGCGCCCACTGGGACACTTCTCCACCTCGGTGTTTGATGAAAAACCACGGAATAGCACGATATGGTGTTGTGATGGGGCATGGGGTGGGCACTGCTCGAAGCGGTACCTACAGGTGCAAGCCAGTTTGCGTGGTGGAGGGGCAATGCCAAGGCACGCAAAGACAGAGAAGGGATCTGTCTATCTGTCTGTCTTTATTGTCGCTGTCTGGTGGAAAGCTTTTATTTTCTTGCACTTACTGGCATCTAGGGCGAACACACGTAAAGATACATCCCAGCAACCGTGGTGGATGCCAGGACTAATCGCAAAGAAAAAAGAAAAAGCTAAATTATTCATCCCCTTTTGCAGAATGGCTGACAGCAACCGAATAATTCATAAGTAGAGAAGTATTTTACAATTTGTACCTTCCTGTGTGCAGGTGGCTCACTCATCTGTTTGATCAAATTAGTTGCTGCCCGGTATAATTGAAAGGAGAAAAAAAATTAACCCGTTTAACACCGACACAACGGTGCCTACGTAATTATGAAAAAAATCCAAGCCCTAGCTTTAATTTTTCCCCCTGCGCTAGGCACGGCGTGTCACTCCTCAACAAGTTAGGCAGTTCCAATCAGTCTCTGCTGTTAGAGTTTTTGTTAACGAGATGAATTGCTAGAGAACGTCTGTTTGTGTTACAACCTAAAATATTTGTGTGAGAGAATAAAGTAAGCTGGAAGCTGACAAAAATACCTGTACCGGGATCAATATAGTGACAGTGGCGCCATTTTGGTGACGAGTTGCTCTGAGGCACTTCTGGAACTCTCTCCCATCTCATACCAACCCCTATCCACCCCCCTGCACACACCGCACGCCTCTCTCTTTCCATCGTGTACGAAGGCGGATGGAGATTACGCTGTGTTCGTTATTGGATCAGGCCTCTGCTAATTTCTGCCCCACTTTGGCTGGGTGACTGATACAACTCCTGCCACCCCCCACCTCCACCCCCGTGATTTCCTTCCGGACCACACAGTTCCCGTTCTCTGACGCTGGGGAAACAGGCGGCAGACGAAGCAACAACACGGTGCCACAGATTACGACGGGCAAAACTTGGCACGAGACACAGATCGGATGGCAAAATCCAGGCGTGTGCTCAACAGCCACCCTCACAGGACTCGGAACACAGACTTGTTCGCAACCTCAGCTATTTCAGTATAGGGGACACACTTTTAATTCAATTTCGCTCTGCTTGACTTTGTCAGCAGAGCTAAATGTATTGTCGTGGCGAGTGCGTCCGTCGTCAGCCATTGTCGGTCCTGCTCCTCGTTGCCGTCTGTGAGGAGCGTTTCCTCAGAAACCGCCCCGGGGTTAGTGTCATTTATTTAAAGGTTGGCTGTCAACGGTTACCGTAGCTGTTTTGTGCATAGGTAGCTACATATATCTCCAGACCATTGTTTTTGAAAATTTTCATTTTTTAGCTTTAACAGTTATTAACATTTTGTTGTTGTTTTCTTCAACATATGCCCCACACCTCCTCCTAGGGCCTGTTGAAATTTCAAACGCTACTCCAAAAAATGCATCTGAATTATTTCAAATCCCTCATGAATTGTTACTTCAATGGTCCTCATAAAATGTAGTTGTTGGATTTTTGAAATTACATCTATTTTCATGAAACCTTTAAACAGAAAAGTTTACCATTGTTGTCCATGAGAAATGTAAATATGGTTATCTCTCGTAAAGGGGTACAGTTAGGGGCATAAATGATACTCTGTACTATTGAATACTGATAGGTCATATATTCTTAACCCAAAAGTGTCATTAGATTTAGCATTGAGTGACCTTAAAGGGTCAGAGTTTGAAGGCGTGTATATCGTAAATTAGCTGAGTTGTGCCATATGTTACCATTGGGAAACCATACAATAGGGTGTCAGTCATTACTCAGCACACTTGGCCTTGGGTGACTGAAATCTCAAGGTCTATGTCTCTCATGTTCAAACTTATAGCTCAAAAAGGAATATTAGTTAAGGCACGGTTATTATTACACACTAATAAGAAATCGTACAGATGTCGAGCTGCACCATCACATTTACCCTCGAGTGAAATTGAAAGGTCGAATTCAAAGAAGGTCTGAAATGTTAAGTAACGTTTTCAATTATGGTATCTACTGCCGATATCTAGCAGAGTGTAGCGGTCTTTTTTAGAAATCAACCTAGAGTACGACATTCTTATGCGATAATGGTTGACATGGCTGCGGGGTCCTATTACCATCAACCATCCGCCGAGAATTTAAAAGAAAATTTATGACATATGCAGTCACTTCTAACAGAACATGCCTCCATTTGTTTCCGTTTTCGATGGGTCTTAGGCCTATGGTCAAAATTTAGCTACTACGCTGCCGACTAGCGCAAACGTCGCGTTACATCGCATTTCCGAAAGCCATTATTAAAGTATGATGTGCCAACTCTGGGTATTAATCTACTTGGATTCAAAATCAAGGACATAAATGCAACGGCACGTGCTAAATTAGAGAGTCAAGATACTGAACCAAATAAATAATGCTTTATATAAACACCCCCGAGCCTATTTCACGAAACATCCACTTGCCTACTGCGTCACCACGCGCAGATAGTGAAATTCTACCCCTATATGCTTTTAGCCTGCGCAAAAGGGTCACCAGCGGATAGCGTCTCCTGGGTTTCGTTCGGTTTCTTACTTCCGGCATCGTCTTTCTACGGCGTTTTCCTTAAACGTAACGAGCCCTGTGCACGGATTTGAACAACCAACTTCGTCGTATCGCCGGCTCCTCCACCAGCACCCATCCACCAACCCCTCAATGTCTCCATCTTTTTCCATCCCCTCCCTAATCACGTAATAGACGCCGAGCAGGCAGGCGTGCCCTGCTCAGATGTTGGGTAATCACCAAGGGAAGCGTAGACGCCGTGGGAATGACCTAGCGGCGACGTAGCTGGCAGGAACGGCAAACATACCGACCGGCCCCGACAGGCGGCGCCTGCCGAATAGGCCCGATAGCGGACAGGCCAAGATAGCGTCAGAAGACCCCAGTGGCAATATATAATTAGGATAGCCATTTCCAAGTTGCCGAGATGGATAGGTGTCAGCTTAGAGTGGGAATGGGAAAATTCAAACGGCACAGGCTTTCTTTCTTTCTGTCTGTCTCTCTTTTCTTTCTTTCTATTCTTTTTCTTTCTTTCTTCTTTCTTCCTTCCTTTCTTCCTTCCTTTCTTTCTTTCTTTTGCTTTTCTTTCCTTCTTCTTTTCTACAACTGTACATTACTTTCTGTCTGTCGAGAGTCCCGTAACAACCAATCTCCTCTTTGTGTACGTTATGTGCCCATGCTTCGTTTGCTTTCTTCCGTATATTCTTTCTTCATTCGGCCCTGTCCTTCTTCCCTTCCTTCCTGGCACGGCAATGGGGGGTCTGGCCTTGGCCTCCTGGTCGTGTTTAACTGGAACTCACATTCAGAATAAACACTCGCATGGAAAATAAAATCCGTGCTACGGCTAGAGCTAAGAATCCATAAACAAGTAATGCGTATGCATAATGCGTAATGCAGTTTGCATAAGGCGGTATGCGTATCCGACATCCGTGACTCCATATGTATAATTTTAAAACTGATGCGTTTTCAATTTTTTTTGCTGAAGACCTATCACTGCAGCATGACTAACCATTCAAATTTCGAACGGCTTCCTTTAGAAATGGTATTAGTTATTGCACTTGCGTTCAAGTGCATCGAAATAAAGATACGAAGCAGAAAATATTGATGGGGTAAATGACATTTTGAATAATTGTCTCCAGCAAGGTGCATATGGTATGCAAGGTCATCACATGCACCATGTCATAGCAATCTTGTCAGTGGGCTGCAGATGTCCGGAAAGAGATTTCAGCAATACCTTCAGTAGACTTACCAGAGCACAGTTTGCCCAAGTACAGTGGAACCTGTCTTTTTAAGACCACCTGAGAAATAGGGACACCCTGAGAATTAAGGATAGCTACTTCAGTCCGTAGCTGTATTCAGTATGTGGAAATGGACCTGAGAAATAAGACCACCTGAGAATACAGGACATTTTTCCTCAGCCCCTTGGGTGTCCCTAATTCCCAGGTTTCACTGTATTGCTTTACATGGAGGCACGCCTGGTGCTTTTCTTAGCTGTTCCCGTCAGATTCGTTGGGAAGCACCAACGTTTGACGTCACATTATGCTTCTCCCCATCTGATTGCAGACGAATTGCTTACATGGGGCGATTCATTTTGTCGGATACTCAAGCATTCGCAGTCGCACGATAAAGAAAACGCATTACGCAGACGGAAATGTGGAATCATCACTCCACTGGGCTTTTATTTATGGTATATTTTTGTCGCCGCATACTCATTACGCGTTTATGGATTCTTGGGTTAAAGTACTGGACAAGTATCACACAGTCGTGTAACCAACAACTTCCCTGTGCTTAGACTGGAATAGAGTAGGAAGAGTGACTTGAGAAGCTGCATAATTTTTGTTGGCAGAGGACTGGCACGGGGGGGGGGGGGGGGGGGGGGGGGGGGGGGGGGGGGGGGG